>OFDN01000148.1_pt1 | contig 68667 bp, 56 predicted proteins | sample 1520971 | NCBI WGS metagenome assembly OFDN01 (sample SAMEA94257418, study PRJEB24077) | hot springs metagenome | biome: Aquatic biome; feature: Geographical feature; material: Water | place: India | collected 2012-06-12 | depth 5 m
AACACTCCGTTAATTTACGCAGCCATCAGTGCCAAATGTTCTGACGACGGACAGCGCGTGGCGAGTGAACGCCTTCGAACCCTCGAACGGCTCGGTCATGATGGCTTCATTGTAGGAACAGGACGGTTTTCGAACTATTTCGGCGCAAAATTCGGCCAACGTCTCGTCGCGCTCGAAAACCTCGAATATGGAAACGCTCTTTATGTATTCGAGGAAAATTGGGAAGAGCTTAGCAAGCTTAGCCGGTCTGAATTGGTCCGTCGATGTGATCCGCAAGTCCATCGGATCCCGCACGTGTCCGGATGGCAGTCGGTGATCCGCAAATTGCTGAGCAGAGCATGATTGCCAGTGGCGGGCAGTTTATTCTATCTGGCGCTGACGCAGCGGCTCCCAAGGGTCAAATTGTGGGCAGCAAGCGGCGACTTCGCTAGGAGATTTAGAGATCTGCTATTTCACGCGCTGTATTTTTCAGTTGGCCATTCCGGCCAACGGAGAAAAGTCATGGGATATTCAAATCTTGTCCCAGCTATGCATGAGCGTCGCCCTTGGAACGCTGGAAAATATGTAGGACCAAAACGCCCACTAAAGCCGCGAGATATTTGGGTCATCCGCTTTTTCTCGACGAGCACAAACGGCTTCGGGATCGAGCGCTGTTTGATTTGGCGATCGACAGCAAGTTGCGTGGCTGCGATCTCGTCAAAATGAAAATTGGCGACGTTATGAGCGCCAGCCAGATCCGCAATTGCGCGACAGTGATACAACAGAAAACTGGCCGTCCAGTTCAATTTGAAATCATGTCAGAGGCACGCCGTAGCATGGAGGCATGGCTGCAGCGCCGGGGCGGTACCATCCACGATTTCGTTTTTCCAAGCCGGGTGGACTATACGGGGCATCTCAATACCCGGCAATATGCCCGCCTCGTTGACGATTGGGTGGCAACAATCGGTCTTGAACAGCGAGAACATGGGACACAAGGAACGCCGCACCGCTGTAAGCGGCGCGGCGTCTTGCATTCAGCGATGCGAATTAATACCAGAAGTTGCCTCGGGCAGATTCTGCACTCTATCACACCGTTTCTATCCGACGGTAGATCCATCCTTGCGGGTCAAACGGCCACCCATCAAAGCGGTCTCGATTTGAAGGCTGTCACCAAATTCAATCAGCTTGGAAACTTGGCCATTCTCTACCGTGATATACAAACATAAGCGCTGGTCGTAAGTGCCGTAAGTACCTTCACACACGCCATTGGCCAGGATCACGCCCCGGTTTCCTTCAACAATGATGTCTGTGGTTGTAAACGCTGGTAGGCCGTTGGCAAACAATGGGCCAACTGCTTCCATGAACTCACCAAAGAGCGCTGTTTTGGGGGTATATTCCTTTGAAACCGGTGTATTACCGCTTATCGTGTAGCTGCCGTCATCGGTGAACATTTCTAGGGCAGCCCCAAAGTCGCCGGCGACCAGATGCTTCCAATAGCCTTCGATTACATCCCGCGTGCTCATAAAATCACTCTCCTATGTGTGCCGTTGCCACCATTCGGTAAGGCGCTAAACTGGTTGACGGCGCAAGCATAAGTTATAATCACTTATAAAAGCAACTCAATTCGATGCATGCAGCTCAGGGCTAACTGAATTACCCTGAACGCCAAGCGACAGAGCAGCAAACCGCAATGTAATGCGCGGACTCAGCTGCTCAGACGTTCCGTTCCGTGCGATGTAGTGCTTGCATGTAGGTTGTTTTTATATAATGAGATATAAACTTTTTATCGACGGCACGACTGCGTCTCGTTCAAGCGAACATGCGCGCGTTTAGACGTTTTACTAAGTGAAAATTGAGTGATGCCCCTGAAATTGGCACACTGGGAGAGGAATAATGGAATTTGATGTGGTGGTTGTGGGCTCTGGTGCCGGTGGCCTGACGACGGCATTTACTGCCGCTAAAAATGGACTCAGCGTCATCGTGGTTGAGGCTTCCGATCTTTATGGCGGAACGTCGGCGTATTCCGGCGGTGGCATCTGGATTCCGGTGAGCAAGCATCAAAAAGCGCTTGGCATTGAGGATAGCAAGGCAGAGGCTCGGAAATATATTCAAGCGCTGCTCGGAAACTATTTTCAGGGGGATCGCATCGATGCCTATCTCGATAACGTAAACGATATGCTCGAGTTTGTGGAAGGTCAGGGGCATGTTCGCCTCGTCGGCGTTCCAATGCCCGATTATGAGCCGGATCTCGAAGGTGCCGGCGTTGGGCGCACCCACATGACTGCTGATTTTGACGGCAATCTACTTGGTGCCGACTTTGACAATATTCGGCATCCTATCCCTGAAGCAGGGCTGTTCCACAGCATGCAAATCGCTCCTTTCGATGGAGCGCGGATGGGCCAATGGAACCAATCGGTTTCCAATGCGATGTTTGCACTCCAGCGCGTCACCGAATATGCTTGGGATCGCGTGAGAGGTCGTCGAGGACGCCGCATGGCAAATGGCAACGCGCTCGTCGGTCAACTATTCAAGTCTGCGCGCGACGCTGGCGTTGAGTTCTGGAACTCTGCCAAAGCCAAGGAGCTCGTTCGCGAGAATGGCCGTATCGCTCAGGTGCTGGTTGAGCGTGGAGGCGCACTAACTCCGGTGCGGGCGCGGGTCGGGGTAATGCTCGCTTCTGGCGGATATAGCGCGAACGAAGAGATGAAGCGCGCGCTGCTGCCACAGGCAGCGGACGGCTGTTCGTTTCAGCCCGAAACCAACGTCGGTGATGGGATTGCAATGGGCGTCCAGGCGGGCGGCGTTCACCAGACGGATAACATATCAAACGGTATATGGGTGCCGTCGTCGACGTTCCGCCGAGATGACGGTAGCTTGGCGAAGTTTCCATCCTTGTTCTTCGACCGGCATTGCCCGGGATCGATTATGGTGGATGCTCGCAATGGAAAGCGTTTTACCGATGAATCCAATCACTATCAGTCGTTCGGAGAAGTTGCACACAGCAAAGGCGTGAGCAAGATCTGGATGATTTCCGAAGCACCAGCGGTCGCGAAATACGGCATTGGGATGGTCAAGCCAAAGCCCTTTTCTCCAAAGCCCTGGGTGAAGAAAGGATATGTGCTAGAGGCACCGACGATCGCGGCGCTCGCAGAGAAGATAGGAATTGATCCTGCCGCCCTGACCAACACAGTTGAAAAATTCAACGCAGACGCCGTGCGAGGCGAATGTCCTGAATTTAAGCGCGGATATACTCCGATCTCAGCTTTCATGGGTGATGCGGCACATGGTCCCAATCCGACCCTCGGGCCGATAAAGACTGGCCCGTTCTATGCACTCGAAGTTCGGGTCAGCACATTGAGTTCGCTAAGCGGTCTCGAAGTGAACAGCACGGCGCAAGTGCTGGATGAGAACAGCATGCCCATTCCCGGCTTGTACGCCACCGGTATCGATAGCAATCACGTCTTCCGTGGGCGTTATCCTGGCGGCGGCGTCAGTTTAGGCCCGGCCATGACGTTCGGCTACCTTGCAGCGCTAGAGATGGCGCGCCAAGCTCAAGCGAGCCGTGACACATCGCAAAAGGCTGCCTGATCGACGGCAGCAGCTAGGGCTCCCTTATCCAGATAGCTGGATGTGGGAGATCCTGAAAGCAGAGGCTGGCGCGAGGCATGGTAAAACCTGGCCGTAGCAGCCGTATATGGTGATTATGGCATCCCCTGTGAGGTGCCTATTGGGGCATCGGCGGTTTAACCGAAGCCCCAATCAGCTTAGCTCAGATTTAGGTTAGAGACCCCACGATTCCCGATATTGCCTCGGTCGGTCAGATCGACATCACCGCTGCGAGCGCGCTCGAGCAGATCGTCAGGGTCGAACTCGACGCCTATGGGATTGGCAGCGAATTCCTCACTCGCGAAATAAGCGTATGATGATGCAACATCGGGGAAATTCTCGACCTGCAGTTCCACACGGTTAGCGTCTGGATCAAGATAGTACATCGACGTTGTAGGACCATGGTTGATGCACCATGCTGGCTCAATGCCAGCGTTCTTCAGTCGATCGTAATTCGACATCAGGTCATTCAGCGTGTCATAGGTGAACGAAATGTGATGGATGCCGCTAGCCGTGTCCAAACACGGAGTTAGGTCCGGATTACGCACGATCGCAATGCGATGATGCTCCTCATCATAGGTGAGAAAGCTGATTTCATCGTTCTCGAACGCGGGCTTTGCACCCAGTACTAACTTGTACCATGATACGGTCTCAGGAAAGCGTGCGGTGCGCAGCGCGACATGCGCGAATTTCGCGGGCGGGATAATCGCCTCGGATACAGCGCGCGCTACACTTTGTTCGTGAATCATATGTCCTCTCCTTAGTCGCGATGAGCGTTGGAATTGGGTGTATCTTTTTGGGGATCACGACCGAATTTCATAAAAGTTTATTATATATTCTAACAATGTCAACCATTCTGATGAGGGCCATCGTCTATGCGCAGTGTGCGTGAGGCATTAAAATAGCTGTCAAATGTGCTTTTATGGCAATTACTGTATCGAAGGCTTCCTATTTTCAGTTCACTGACAGGCCAAAATCATTGCACAATATTAAAATCTGATATAGCTTTCTCTCACAACCAAAGGAGAGGATTGAATGGCAGGCGTAATCACTGTTTTCGGGGCCACCGGCACCACCGGGTCCAATGCGACACGAGCATTGCTTGAGTCGGGCTGGGAGGTCCGGGGGGTCACGCGCGATGACGCTTCAGCAGGCGCGCAAGCGCTTCGCAACGCAGGCGCGAAAACCGTAGTCGCTGATATGAATGACCGAGCCAGCGTCCGTAAAGCCGCCCAAGGTGCTGACGCGATCTACTTCGTTGGCAAGTCGCTAATGGATGCAATCGACACCGGCCAAGCGATGCAGGGCATTATTGCGGCGGAAGTTGCCTCAGAACTGGGTACCGGCTTGTTCATTTATCAGTCGGCGTTGGCTGCCAACGGGCACGGCGTGCTTAGCGTCGGATCTAAGCGCGCTATCGAAGAACGGATCGCCGAGCTCGGCATCCCGGCCGTGATTGCGCGTCCGGCATCTTTCATGGACAACACTAAAACCTTCTTTCCGCTGAGCGAGCAGGATGGCGTGCTCGTGTTGGCAATGCCCGTTCCGGTCGATGTACCGCAGGAACTCGTGTCGGCATTCGACATTGGACGCGCGGCTGCAGCGATCGCCTATCGCGGCGATGAATTCGTCGGAAAAGACTTCAACCTCATCGCTGACACGCTGACGCTGTCGCAAATGGCAGAAACGCTGACCGAGGTACTCGGCCGGACCGTGGTGCCGTTCTCCATACCGTTAGAAGGCTTGGCCGCAAACTGGCCGCAGGGCGTGCCGCTCTACAAGTGGTTGTCTAACCCTGAAACGGCAGTCAACCAGAGTACGCTGGAGCATCTGGTACAGCAACCGCTTCGCTTTCGCGAATGGGCGGCGAGAGAACTCGCGCCTTCCTTCGCCTGATTGAGCGTGGGCGAAACCGGGCCGCGCCTAGTTCGCTAGTCCGTGGAGATATCGATCCGCTTTGTCAGCGGCGGCAATTGGCTGCGCGCTTTGCGGATCGACTTCTGCAATCGGCCTTGCACGCGCGTATTCGCGAGAAAAACGAGTTGTAGCGCGACGCTCAGATGGACTTGCGCTCGAAACTGCGCGTTATCCAACTCGTCTTGCACCCACAGGTCCAGCGCGCCGGCGAACAGAATGTGGCAATTGAGCGCAATGTCGGCGGCTTCGACCGGATCCGTGTCCTTCAGTGTAGCCCCCAGGTCCTCAACTGCGTCTGACCAATAATTAAAGGCCATCTGCATAAATTGTGGCCGATGGACTGGGTCGGGCACACCCAGCAGAAACATCATCATCGGTTTGTAGAAATTCGGATCAGCGGTAAAGAATTGCGACGCGACATCGGCCGCCATCAGGATGTGTTCGATAGGATCGTTGCCTTTATAGGCCAATCGGCTTTGTTCGAACAAGCGCGACAGTGACTGATTTAGAAGCGTGTAAAGAACTGTGGCTTTGGAGCCGATCAAATTGTATGTTGTCGCCGTGCTGAGACCGGCTCGTTTGCCGAGGTCGATCATCGAGAATTCTACACTATTAGATTCGCGCACCAACGTTTCGGCGGCGTGCAATATTGCCCTTCGGCGAACGTCCTTCTGTTGCTCGCGCCGCATGATGTGCTGCCCCCTTCAAACGATGGCACAAAAGCCAATAAATTGCCCTGCTGACCGATAGCCGCCCATCGGAAAAGGGTCAAATATGAAAAATTCTATCACGCCTTATAATCTTTATTGTGTATGTGCCGGTAACCGCCTAGCCTTTCGGCACTCCTCCCCGAGGAGCGGCGCATCAACGAGGTGGAGAATCCTGATCGTTCGTCCCACACTGCGCTGAACAAAGATAACTTAATCGCTAGGAGAGGTGATGAAATGGTAAGAACCCCAAGTCAGATCGCTTATTTCGTTCCAGACATTCGTGAAGCAGCTGCACAGCATTCCGCGACGTTCGGATCAGGGCCATTCTTTGATGCTGGCCCCATTCAGTTTTCCAGCTGTCTCTATCGCGGGCAACCGACGGATTGGGATCACTCATCCGCCTTCGGGCAATGGGGAGATATCATGGTCGAGTTTATGCAGCAGAACAAGCCTGGAGCCTCCGTACTCCACGACGTATTCCCGGAAGGTAGCAATCGTTATGGCGTCCATCACATGGCTTATATGATGGATGATCCCGTTGGGCATGCTGCAGAACTAGAAGCCAAAGGTATCGAGACGGCTTTGCGCGGCACACTCACAAATGGTATTGAGGTCATCATGGTCGATACTCGGGAGCGTTACGGTCACCTGATCGAAATGTATGCGCCAACGAAGCAATTGATCGATATTTATGATTTTGTGCGCGAGGCATCTGTCGGTTTCGACGGCACGAATCCGGTACGCACCATCGATATTTGAACCGAAATCAGCCGGGCAGCCAAAGCTTGGCCGATCTGTTATTCAATCCAGTCTAGCGGCCCGAGGCACTATTCCTCGGGCCGTTTTTAGTCTGCGCCTGAGCGAACCCGTTTTGCCAACAGCATCCAAAACGGGATCGAAGGCACAACGCAATTATCGGGGCGCAGATTTTCAATGCTCATCAGTCTCGTAGATTTTCACACATAAAAAATGGCGCCGATCGTAAAACCGGCGCCAGAGAGATATTGTAGTCTGATCAACCTCACATCTTGAAGCGCAATTCCACACCGTAGGTGGCAGGTTGCCCGGCGTATCGGATCACAGAGTCTTGCGCAGCCGAGACGTTGTTCCAGTAGAATTTGTCGAATACGTTTTTGCCAAAGACTGACAATTGCCACTGGCCATCCTCTGCCTTCACACCGGCGCGTAAATCGACGAGGGCATAGTCGGCGATTTTATAGATTGGGCCGCTACCTGCCTGTTCAAGACCGGGAGGGTTCCCATCGCCGCCGATGACAGAGGACGTGTCTGAGCGGAAGTTGATACCGGCGCCAAGAAAGCCTTCCAGAGATCCGCTGATCGGGGCGGAGTAATCGGCATTAACTCCAACCTGATATTTGGGCGTGAACGGGATCGGCGTACCCGAGAAGTCACCTTGCAGCCCTGCCCCGTTGATGCCGACGAACTGGTCGATCGAGGAGTCGATGTATGTAAAGGCAGCGGTCACAGTCAACCGATCGCTTGGGCGGGCAGTCATCTCCAACTCGAAACCCTTGATCGTCGATTTAGGAACGTTCTGCAAGACTTCGAGGCGACCGAATACAGGATCAATGATCCTAGCGCGCAACTGCTTGTCGCTGTAATCATAAAAGAAAGCGGCGGCATTCAATTGCAGCGCACGATCCAGCAGCGTCGCCTTGAGCCCACCTTCATACGCCAGAACCGACTCTTGCCGATAAGGCAGATATTGCTGGAATGTAGATGCTGAGACGGCCGGATAGCCGCCACCTTTGTAGCCCCGGCTTACGTTGACATACAGCAGGACATCCGGCGTAACCTTGTAATCAAGGCCGGCACGCCATGAAATATTGTCCTCTTTCAGTGTCCCCGTATAGGCACCGGGTGCGCCCGGTGCAACGCCACCTACAGCAACGGGTAGACTGTTGATTGGGTAGCAATCTCCCGTCTGATAAGGACCGAATGCGCCGCCAAGAAGTATATCATAGAAGAATGCCCCAGTACCATTGGTCACGCTATCGGTAGCGACGCTGCAAGCTTCAACCGATGTCTTTGCACGGGTGTAACGGCCGCCAAGCTTCAGTGTAAGCTGATCCGTCAGGTCATATTCGACGTTTGCGAAGCCGGCGTAGTTCCGCATTTTCTGATTGCTGGTGTAATCCAGTTCAGAGATTGGATATCCGAAGAACGTCCCCAACGTGAGACCAATCGAGGAATCTGGATAGAACAGCGTCAATAATTGATCGACACTGCTGTGTTCCAAATTGCCGCCGACAACCCAACGGAAAGGCCCGTTCCCGCCGTTGCTCAGCCGCAGTTCTTGCGTCAAGCTCTTGATGCGCCCGATATCAGTCGGAATATCATATGCGGATAGGGGTAAGGCTTCGCCTTCGTTTCCTTGACGTTGTTTATAGTCAACATAACCCGTGAGCGAAGTAAGTGTAATGTCGCTGGACAAATCAATGTCAGCCCGCAAAACAGTCTGCCACATGCTGTTGTCGGAAAAGGGCAGTCCGGGCGTCCAGTCCGCTATACGGGCGTTGTTTGGCGCAAACGGCGCATTTATAAACGCTGGCGAAAGGACCGGGTTCTGCGGCGAGCGCCCGATAAATTGCGGCGCCTGTGTATCGCTCTTGTCTTTCCATCCGTTCACGTTGAGGTTGAACCGGATCGTGTCGCTAGGCTCAAAATCGAGTATCAGGCGCCCCATATAATTGCGCACCTTGCCATTGCGATCATTGGGGCGCGTCTGGCTGATCTGCCAGTCGTCAGCATGTTCAATTCGCCCGACAACCCGCGCCTTTAACGTATCGCTCAGCGGACCACTAACATAAGCCTCTCCAATAATCTGGTTGAAACGACCATAGCTAATGCTGCCACCTGCCGTGAGCGTGTTGGTTGGCTGCGCTGCAATATAGTTGATAGCGCCGCCCGTCGAATTCTGTCCAAACAGGGTGCCCTGCGGCCCCTTCAGCACCTCGACCCGCTCCAGATCATAGGCTGAGTGGCGCGTCAGGACACCAAAGACTAGAGGTGCCTGATCGAGATAGACGCTGACGGTCGGATAGGAGGCTAGAGACGATTCGTTGAAACCGACGCCACGAAGCGTAAAAACCGGCGTACCGTTGGCGGTGTTCGTGTAATTAAGGCCGGGGACCGCTTGTGCCAAGTCCTGCAGATTGACAATCTGGCGGTCCTTCAGGTCGTCGCCCGAAACCACAGCCACAGTGATGCCAACATCGTTCAACCGCTGCTCGCGCTTGTTGGCGGTAACGACGATCTCATTGGAATCAATCGCAGCTTCTGTCGCCGCCTCCTCGGCGGTTGCGTCCGCAGACGCGGTCTGTGCGTGCGCCGTGCCAGCCAACAGGCCGCTGAATGCAACACCCAATAAAAGATATTTTGCAGTCATAATAGATATCCTTCCCTACTAAGCCCTGTAAACTCAGGCTATGTTTATTTATTGATTAAAAGCAATTTTTCACTTTTGCTTATTTTTGGAATTAAAACTGTCTATTATTGTAGTAACAATTTAACAGTAATAAATCTTTGCAGCAGGCTTTTGTAATGTGTTATTGATACAATGTTTTTCCTTCAAGAATTTACCAGTAGGTCTCGGCAGAAGCTCCGAACGGCGCTGTTGAGCACGTCTGCGGCTTCCCACTGAACGAAATGACCTGAGCGAACGAGGAACGGCCCAACGATATTGCTGCACCCGACCGCCATCCACGACGGATAATGCTCACCAACAATGTCGTCCTCCATGCCCCACAGCACCATTGTCTCAACGTCGATCCGACGGTCGATCAAAAAGTCGCCGGCGTCGGGTGCGGGGTTCATCACGCCTTCGTAAAAGTTGAGCGAGGCGCGGAAAGAGGCTTCGCTTTTGATCTGCTCGGCTAGGAATTCCGCCTCAGTATCATTGATGCGACCCGGCCCCGCCAAATGGCGTACAGGACCACCTTCCTGCCAAACATGGCCTTGGAAATACTGTTTAACATAGGCCAGCCTTGCGTTGTCGCTATCAAACCCAGCCGCCAGTTTATCGGCCTCAAGTGCATGCAATGCAAAATGGTCCGAGATTTCCCCCATCACCTCGAATTGGCTGCTCGGCAAACCGGCGGCGGCGTACGCATCCGGGATCATCGGTGCAAAGCCGTTATATGTGACGAAGCGTTTGACCATGCCCGGATAGCTCTGCGACAATTGGATTGAGACACCCGAACCCATGTCGCCGCCAACCAGCACGCATTCGTCATGCCCCAGCGCCTGTAGAAGCGCATAGATATCGCGAGCACTTTCCTGAACCGAGAGTGGCGTGTCCGGGGTAGGCGGCGTTTCGCCAAAACCGCGCTGATCTGGAACTATGACCTCAAACCCGGCATCGGCAAGCGGACCAATATTGCGCCAGAACAGGCGCTTGCCGCCGGGCCAGCCATGCAACATCACGAGCGGAACGCCGCCGCGCCCCTCGTGATTATAGGCTAATCGCACATTGTCGCGGACAGTTACGAAGTGTGTCTCGAAGTGGGGAAAGGACATTTACTCCGCCCCCTTGCTCAAAAATACTTCAAACTTCGCGCTTAATGCGAGCGGAGCGAGCCAAGCTGGCACGGCAGAATTGAAATTATGCAATGGAGCCGTACGCGACGTCGCGACCAACGACAGCTTTGCTGCTGTCGGTTCGCAAATCCCACGGATGCTATAGGCCGTGCGCTTCATATATCCGCTCCATTAAGCGATAACCTGCTGCCGATTCAGGTGGCAGCAGCGACATCACTATTTTCGTGCGCTCTGTTATTGACCGCCTCTTTGTGCCGACAATGTTTAGTATCCATTCAAAGTTGTCAACATATTTTTGCGCCACATAATTGGCGATAGGCGCGGATTACCGACGCATTTCGCCTGAGCATGGCGCTTTTTGGTGCAGATTTTCTATATTATTTTAGAATTGGTTCTCTCGCCATTGTACTGCGCGGAGACCAAGATAAGCGACCTTGCCATAATGAATCACTCGGTATGGGACGCTGCTCCATTGGCGACGGCCACTGCCATTCTGCCAAATGCGGCACCGACAGTCTCGGGGGTGTCAGGACCGTCAGGGTTGAACCAGACATTTGCAGTAGCCACCGCTCCGTTGATGAAGTTAGCCATGAGTCGCACGTTGCCCGGCGCAATGGTGCCTACCGCTACACATGCGTCAAGCGTGTCGCGCAGGAAGTGACTATAGCGTTGGCGTCGTTCGACCTGCGCCGCCAACGCGGCGCCGCTTAGCTCGCCCCAGTCGCGAAACGCGACCCTAGCGATCGTCGGATGCTGCAAATACCAAGTGACATGCGCAGATACGACCGCCCCGATTAGCTGCAACGGCGCCAGGCCTCGGTCGCGTTCGGAGTCAAGGATCGCTGTGATCTCACGATCGGCATAATCGAGAATGTCGGCGAGCATCGCCTCTTTCGAGCGATAATAATAATAGATGCTAGCTTTAGTGAACCCAACTGCGTCGGCAACTTCCTGGACCGACGCGCCATGATAGCCGCGTTCAGCGAACACCGTCGCTGCGGCGTCCCGGATTATATTGCGACGATCCTCTGCGGCAGTCTGTGATTTGGTCATCGAGTTATATTTTCCACCTTGGCTTTTTCCCCCCTCCCAATCGGAGGTGCGGCGTTCCATGCGACTACACGCGCGAGAACCCTATTGACAGTATGCTCAACTGCAATCAATATAAACTGACTAACCGGTTAGTAGATAACTCGGAACGCGATAGGAGAAAAAATAGTGGTCGAAGCCTTCATCTATGACCATGTTCGGACTCCGCGGGGACGCGGACGAACCGACGGGTCACTTCACGAAATCACCGCAGTGGAGATGGCTGCAACGCCGCTTCGCGCGCTGGCCGAGCGCAGCGATCTCGATACAGCTTTGATTGACGATGTGGTTTACGGCTGTGCGCAACCCGTCGGAGAACAGGGCGGAAATATCGCGCGTGCCGCCGTGCTGACAGCGAAATGGGACGACAGCGTTGCCGGTCAACAGGTCCATCGGTTCTGTGCTTCCGCGCTAGAAGCGGTCAACAACGCTGCGGCGCAAGTCATGACCGGGGCCGCTGACGCCACAGTCGGCGGCGGTGTCGAGTGCATGTCGCGCACCTATATCGGAGCCGATACAGGCGCTTGGGTCGCTGATCCTTGGTGTCTTTTTCACAATCATTTTGCGCCACAAGGTATAGGCGCTGACCTGATTGCGACGCTGGACGGATTTACGCGTGAAGACGTCGACGCCTTTGCTGTCGAAAGTCAGCGCCGCGCGGCGCATGCGCAGCATGAGGGCTGGTTCGATGCTGCTATCACTCCAGTCAAGGACGTGATCGGTCAGGTCGTGCTCGACCGTGACGAATATCTCCGCCCCAATACAACGATGGATTCGCTCGGGGGCCTCAAGCCCGCATTCACTGGTCTGGGACAGGTTTTCGATCCGGTTGCACTGCAGCGCTATCCTCAGATCGAGGCGATTGAGCATGTGCATACCGGTGGCAACTCATCGGGTATTGTGGATGGTGCAGCAGCAATTCTTATTGGCAACAAGGGGTTCGGCGAATCGGCGGCAATGCGCCCGCGTGCACGTATCCGCGCGTTCACCAATATTGGTTCCGAGCCGACGATCATGCTGACGGCGCCCACCGACGTTACGCGTAAGCTGTTGGACCGCGCAGGCATGACGACCGCCGATATCGACCTGTTCGAGATCAACGAGGCATTCGCCAGCGTAGTGTTGCGTTATATAAAGTATCTCGAACTTGATCCCGCCACCGTCAACGTAGCCGGTGGCGCGATTGCTCTAGGTCATCCTCTTGGTGCGACTGGAGCGATGATTCTCGGCACTGTCCTCGACGAACTCGAGCGCCGCGATCTCAATACCGCACTCATCACTCTGTGCGCAGGCAACGGCCTCGGCACGGCCACCATCATTGAACGGGTCTGATCCGATGGCAAACTATCTTAACTCCACGCGCAACGGTGGCATCGTCACGCTGACGCTCGACGCTCCAAACTCTGCTGTGAACACTGTTTCGCCGGAATGGGTGGACGAGATGATCGCCTTTTTCGAAGGCGTAGGTGCCGATGAGGCAGTTACTGGCGTGATAATTACGTCCGCCAAACCGGGCTTCATGGCTGGGGCGGACCTCAAATTTATTCTCGACAACCCGATGACTGCGGCTGAGGGGTTTGCCTTCAGTCAACGCGCCACGCGCATGCATCGCCTTGTCGAAACATGCGGCAAACCGGTTGTAGCCTGCATCGAAGGGTTCGCACTCGGCGGTGGCTATGAGCTCGCTCTGGCCTGCACCTACCGTATCGTTGCTGACGATCCGAAAGCAATTGTCGGACTGCCTGAGGTGAATGTCGGGTTGCTGCCCGGTTCGGGCGGAACGCAGCGGCTGGCGCGGATGATCGGCGTTGAAAAGGCTAGCGAAGTGCTGCTCGGCGGTAATAGCTACGAACCAGCGAAGGCGCTTGAACTCGGCCTTGTCGATCTGGTCGTTCCCGCCGGGAACGTCGGCGAAGCGGCCACGGCTTGGCTAGCTAGCGGCCCCGATCCGGTTCGCGCATGGGACCGCAAGGGCTTTTCGTTGCCCGAAACGGACGGTTTGCTCAAGCAGACTACCGCAAATTGGTTCACCTTTGCTGCGGCACGTTTGCGCGCGAAGTACGGCGACAACTACCCCGCCCCGATCAGCATCCTGACGTGCCTGTTCGAAGGCGTCCAAGTTCCGTTCGACAAAAGCCTGCTGGTGGAAAGTCGGCATTTCGCGCGTTTAATCGCCGATCCGGTCAGCCGCAACATCATCCGCACCACTTTCGTCAACAAGGGGTTGGCCGAAAAGGGCGCGCGTCGCCCGGCTGGTTTGCCAACCGCAAGAGTTACGCGATTGGGCATTCTGGGCGCAGGAATGATGGGTGCTGGCATCGCATATTCGGCGGCAAAGGTTGGCATTGATGTCGTCTTGCTCGATACCTCGACCGAGGCGGCTGAGCGCGGCAAGGCCTATTCGGCCAAGCTGCTCGCCAAGCAAGTCGAGCGTGGGCAATCGACTCAAGACAAGGCTGATGCTTTGCTGGCTCGGATCACGCCGACGACCGACTATGCCGCACTTGCTGGCGTCGATTTGATTGTTGAGGCGGTGTTTGAGGATACCGGGATTAAGGCCGATGTGACCCGTCAAGCGGAAGCCGTCATCGGTCCTGACGCGTTGTTCGCATCCAATACCTCTACTCTGCCAATCAGCCAGCTGGCTGAAGCATTCGGTCGGCCCGACGACTTTATCGGACTGCACTTCTTTTCGCCGGTCGACAAAATGGCGCTGGTCGAGGTGATCATGGGCCAGAAGACGTCACCGCAAGCGCTGGCTCGCGCGCTCGATTTCGTGGCGCAGATTCGCAAAACGCCCATCGTTGTGAACGACAGTCGCGGTTTCTACACAAGCCGTGTCTTCCAGACTTTTATCCACGAAGGCATGGAATTGCTGCGCGAAGGTGTTGCGCCTGCGCTGATCGAAAACGCCGCGCGGCAGGCCGGGATGCCGGTTGGTCCGCTTGCACTTCTCGATGAGGTGACGCTGACGCTTCCGATGAAGATCGTGCGTCAGACTGAGTGCGAAGATCCAACCTACCGTCGACCGATGTCCATGTCTGTTGCTGAAAAGATGGTCGACACTTTGGGTCGTCCGGGACGTTCGGGCGGCGGCGGCTTTTACGAATATCCTGAAGACGGCAAGAAACGGATTTGGCCAGAACTTGCGGTGCATTTTCCGTTGGCGACCGAACAGCCAGGGGTTGATGCGGTGAAGAAGCGCTTACTATATATCCAGGCGGTCGAAACTGCGCGCTGCTTGGAAGACAATGTGCTGACTCATCCGGCTGACGGCGACATCGGCAGCGTTCTCGGTTGGGGCTTTCCGACTTGGACTGGCGGCACACTTTCGTTGATCGATACCGTTGGCCTGCGCGCCTTCGTCGCCGAGTGTGACCATCTCGCACAGCTTTATGGCACGCGCTTCACGCCCCCGCAGTCGCTTCGCGACAAGGCGGCAAGCGACGGCTCGTATCTGGGCGGATGAAGGTCCGCGTAAACCCGTGAGGGAATCAAAGAATAAGTGGAACGCTCGCACGCTCTGAACGAACACAACATGCAGCTTACAGGAGAGATCGAATGCAAGACCTATTCAACCTAGCCGGAAAGCGCGCGCTTGTGACAGGTGGCGCGCAGGGGCTCGGGCGCATGATTGCGGAAGGGTTGCTCGGCGCCGGCGCCGAGGTTGCGATTACATCGCGCGATCCCGAGGTTTGCGCCGCAGCAGCCAGCGAGATGGCATCGCTCGGCACCTGCCATGCCATGCCAGCCGATTTGTCAACGCCCGAGGCGGCGGTTGATTTGGCCCGGCGTGCCGGCGAGGTGCTCGGTGGCTGCGACATCCTGGTCAACAATGCAGGGCGGACGTGGGGCAGCGCGATCGAGAGTTTTCCCGACAAGGCATGGGCGAGCGTACTCGGCGTCAACGTCCAAATCCCATTCACGCTGGTGCGCGAGTTGCTGCCGGCGCTTGAAGCAGCTGGCAGCGCTGAAGACCCTTCACGGGTGATCAACATCGGCTCAATCGCAGGCCTAAAGCCCGAGGGCCTTCAGGCATATAGCTATGCCGCATCGAAGGCGGCGGTCCACATGCTAACGCGCGATCTGGCATCTGATCTGGCGAGCCGCAACATTACGGTGAATGCCTTGGTTCCCGGGTTTTTTCCAACGAAGATGACACGGCACCTTCGCGACGGCGATACAGTTGACCCGGCCATGTTGGCAAAGATACCACTCCACCGTTTTGGCAGCGCTGACGATATCGGCGCGGCAACGATCTTTCTGTGCGCACGTTCCGGCGCCTATATTACCGGCATTTTGCTGCCCGTGGACGGCGGGATTGCGGGCATCGGATGATAGACCGATCGTGATTGACAAATTGACAGATGCGCCGCTATTAAAAATATAATCAGTTCTAATAATTGAGTCGACACCGTTTCGGACGTCATTTCTATCAATTTGACTTCGAGAGTGACGCTAGCCGCGTCGAGGCAGTCGAACGAGAGAGAGGATAACCGATGGGTAAATCTAAATGGCCCGAGCGCCGACCCACGGACGATTTCGAACGGCTGCTTCTGCCTGACGGGACGGTCGCAAGCGAGTTGCCCGATGTCGGTGACGAGGAATTGCTGCGCTGGCACGAAGCGATGCGTAAAACCCGCCTATTGGAAGAAATGACCGTAAAGCTCCAGCGGCGCGGCGTGTTCAGCGTTTCAGGTGGCGGCCCGGGTGAAGAGGCGACGGCGCTTGCGGCGGCAGCGCTGTCGGCAGGCGACTGGCTGCATCCTTCGTATCGGCAGAACGCATCACTTATTTACTGGGGTGTCCCTATAGATCGCATGCTCGGTTCAGCGCTCGGCCATGCGCCCGAGCACGTACGCGCCCACCTGCCCGTGGCACCGGAAGATCTGCCCAAGATCAAAACGACGCCTTATGCGGTGTTTCTGGGTGCACACATACCGGTCGCCGTCGGAACTGCACTTGCCGACAAGCTGAACAAGCGTGGCCATGTCTCGCTTGCCTTTATCGGTGAAGGCGCAACGAGTTTAGGTGATTTTCATGACGGGCTCGGCTTGGCGGGCGTGCTGAAGACGCCCTTGGTTGTCGTCATCGTCAACAATGGCTGGAGCATATCCATTCCCGCGAACCGCCAGACAGCAGCAGAGACGTTTGCGCAAAAGGCAGTGGCGCACGGTATTCCGTACCGCCGCGTGGATGGAAACGACGTGTTTGCGGTTTATGCTGCAACCAAGGCTGCCGTCGATGCTGCACGCGCTGGCGAAGGGCCGTTTGTCATCGAAGCTGTGACCTATCGTATGACCGATCACAACACTGCCGATCAAGCCAACCTGTACCGCGACGAGGTGGAGTTACAGCATTGGGCGGCGCTCGATCCGCTTGATCGATTTGAAGCCTATCTAACGGGCCGTGGCCTGATCGACGCTGATTACACGGCAGCGCAAAAGGCCCGCATCGACACCGAATTGCGCGAAGCAGTTGATCGGGCACTTGATATTCCGCCCACGCCTGCGAGCACCATGTTCCTCAACCACCTTAATGGCGAGGAGGGTTGGCACGTCCGCCATCAGCAGGAGGAACTCGCGGTCGAGCTGGCGGGCGGTAACCCGTTCCTCGATTTCGACGGCACTGGACTGCGCAGGGAGACAGGCGATGCGTGAGGAAATGAACCTTATCGCAGCGATCAACCATACGCTGCGGTCGGAACTGATCGCCAACGAGAAGCTGCGCATCGTCGGTTATGATATCGGTCCGGTGGGCGGAATGTTTCGCGCAACCGACAATCTGTTCGACGAATTTGGCGAGGACAGGATCGTCGATACGCCGCTGACCGAAAACGGTATCATGGGCATGGCGGTAGGCATGGCTATCGCCGGGGATCGGCCGGTGCTCGAGATGCAGTTTTTGGGCTTCATGTATAATGCGTGGGGGCAGCTGATCTATCATCTGTCCAATCTGCACCAGAAGACTGGTGGCGCGCTGAAAGTTCCGGTTACAATCCGCGCCGTTTTCGGCGGCGGTATCAAACCGTTGCCGTTCCATTCCGAATCAACCGAAGCGTGGCTGATGCATACACCCGGCATTCGTGTGGTCTGCCCCAGCACACCGTATCAAGCAAAGGGGCTGCTACTTTCCGCACTGCGCTGCGACGACCCTGTCGTGTTTCTTGAGCATTCAAAGCTGTATCGCGCGTTTCGCGAGCCGGTGCCGACCGATGACTATCTGTTGCCACTCGACAAGTGCCGGATTGTTCAGCCGGGCAAGGATCTGACGGTACTGACGTGGGGCAATATGGTCCACGTTTCAACCGAGGCCGCACAGCAGATCGATGCCAGCATCGAGATCATTGATCTGGTTAGCCTGTCGCCAATCGATGTTGAGCCGATCCTAGAGTCAGTCAAGAAAACCGGTCGCTGCGTCGTGGTGCATGAAGCCCGGCGCACTGCCGGACCGGGCGCCGAACTGATCGCGCTGATCAACGAATATGCGCTGGAATGGCTGAAAGCGCCCGTGAAGCGCGTCACCGGGTTCGACGTAGCTTTTCCGGACACTTCCACAGAGGATTTCTACTTGCCCGGTGTCGGACGCGCAAAGGCAGCGTTTGAGGCCATATTGAACTTCGAATTCTGAAAAGGGTAAAAGATGCAGTACGAGTTTCATTTACCCGATATCGGCGAAGGATTGACCGAGGCGATTATTGCTGGCTGGTCGGTCAAGGTCGGCGACACCGTCAACGAAGACGACCCGCTTTGTGACATCGAGACCGACAAGGCAGTGGTCGAGATCACCGCGCCGTGCACCGGTACAATCTTAAGCATTCGCGGTGAGGTCGGCGAGACGCTGATGGTCGGTACGGTTATTACGGTGTTCGAAACTGACAAGCTGCCGGCTGGAGCCGGTCGCGGCGGGCACGGCCATGGGGCGAAAGAAGCCGAAGCGGTGCCCGCGCAAGGGGCGACCGAAGAGCCTGCTTCAGAACCTGCGGCAACGCCAGCCTCAACCTCGCCTATCGAGTTCGACCGGCAAATCCGCGCGACGCCCGCTACACGGCGCTTGGCGCGCGAACAGGGTGTCGATCTTGCCACTATCACGGGCACTGGTCCCAGTGGCCGTGTTTTGCAGCACGACATCATGCAGTTCTCTAGCGTTGGACCTGCCGCGCTGTCGGCAGCAGCTGTCGGCGAGGCAAGTGGCCGTTTCATTATCGCGCCCATCCCGCATGAGCCCGGCCAGACACGGCAGGCGCTGACCGGCTTGCGCAAAGTGGTTGCCGATCAGATGGTTCGTTCGGTCACGCTGATCCCGCACGCCTCGTCGTCCTTCCGCTGTGAGGCGGGCCGTTTTCAGGCTCTGCGTAAGATATTGCAGGAGCGGCTGGGCACCCGCATCTCATTCACCGCCATGGTGATGAAAGCGATGGTCCAAGCGATCAATAAATACCCGAATTTCAATCAAAGCATAGACGAGACCACGAACGAAGTCGTCACGCCACCCTTTATCAACATCGGCTTCGCCACCCACACCAACGACGGCCTGATTGTGCCGGTTGTCAAGGATTGCGGCGCTCGTTCGCTTACAGAGATTTCTGCGGAGATTGACCGGCTGGCCGAATTGGCGCGCAACCGTAAGATCGCACCCGCAGATCTGCGTGGCGGCACTATCACGCTCAGCAACGTGGGAAGCCATGGGCGGGCGGAGGCAATTGGCGGGCGGCTGATCGTAAACCATCCGCAAGCGGCAATCATCGGCATGACCCGCATTCGTCCCCTGCCAATCGTTCGCGATGGTCAGGTCGTTGCAGCGGCGTGCCTCGATTTCCACACGTCCTATGATCATCGGATCATCGACGGCATCTATGCGGCCTTGTTCATGGAGCGCCTCATCGACGTTATCGAAGAGCCGGGCATGATGCTCGCGGTCTGACGCAGCAAGAAAGCGGAAGCAACGTGACAAATATGAAATGTGATCTTCTCGTGCTCGGAGGAGGGCCAGGTGGTTATTCCGCAGCATTCCGCGCTGCTGATTTAGGTCTAGACGTCATCATTGTCGAAGCGCGCGAGACGCTGGGCGGCGTGTGCCTCAACGTGGGCTGCATTCCGTCCAAGACCTATTTGCACCAAGCCGCAGTCATCCGCGATCTTGAACATTCACGCTCGGTCGGCGTGAGTGTCGGCGCGGTCGAAGTCGATGCGAACGCTTTACGCGCGCACAAGGACTCCGTTGTCGGACAGCTTGTCAAAGGGCTTGGCGGGATGGCGAAAGCCAGAAAAGTACGCATTGTGCGTGGTTGGGGTCAGTTCACCGGTGCCAATAGCCTGCAAGTGACCTCTCCTGACGACGGGCAAGCGGTTGTGGTCGATTTTGCCAATGCCATCGTCGCGGTCGGCAGCGAACCGGCGCGACTTAACTTACTGCCTGATGATCCCCGCGTCCTTGATTCCACCAGTGCGCTGGAACTGCCTGGATCGTCCGGTACGATGCTCATCGTGGGCGGCGGGATCATTGGACTTGAGATGGCAACGATCTATGCGGCGCTAGGCATGACGATTGATGTCGTTGAGCTGGGCGACGGGCTGATGCCAGGTGCGGATCGCGATCTGGTGACCAGCTGGCGCAAGGCGAATACGCAACACCTCGGCGAAATCATGCTCGAAACGCGATTGAGCGGAGTTCAAGCGAGCGACGAAGCCTTAATCGTCAGCTTCGAGGGCAAAGCGGCGCCTGCAAAGCCGAAGCATTACGACTTCGTGCTGGCGGCCATCGGGCGAATTCCAAATGGGCAAAGGATTGGGGCTGACGCGGCTGGAGTTACGGTCACGCAGCAAGGCTTCTTGCCTGTCGATCTGCAAATGCGCACCAACGTGCGCAACATTTTTGCAATCGGCGATGTCATCGGTGGGCCGATGCTGGCGCACAAAGCCGTGCATCAGGGGCATGTCGCCGCTGAAGTAATTGCTGGCGAACGCACCGGGGACGCGCATCTGGCCTCCGCCGCATTCGATGCGCGCGTGATACCATCTGTCGCTTATACTGTGCCGGAAGTGGCTTGGGCAGGGCTTACCGAGACTGCGGCAAAGGCAAATTGCCAATCGGTCGATGTGGCGAAATTTCCATGGGCGGCGAGTGGTCGCGCGATTGCCAACGGGTGCCAGGATGGCTTTACCAAATTGTTGTTCGACAGGGAAACGCGCGTCCTACTCGGCGGAGCGCTCGTTGGGCCGAGCGCGGGTGATATGATTGGCGAGATTGCGCTTGCTGTCGAAATGGGTTCCGAAGCGGCTGATATAGCGCTGACCATCCATCCGCATCCGACGCTGGGCGAGACAATCGGATTGGCTGCTGAAGTTGCTGAGGGGATCTGCACCGATTTGCCTCCGGCTAAACGTCAGCGCCGTCAAGTCGAAGTCTAAAAGGGACGAAGACGACCTCTCGCGATACCGAAGATGTTTGAAATGGCTGAACGGATTGGCCGGATAATTCGCTTTATGGAGAATGAAGATGACTGATCGCCTCGCAAATAAAATTTGTCTGATAACGGGAACCGGCGGTAGCATCGGACGTGCGGCTGCACTTATGTTTGCAAATCAAGGTGCAAAGATTGTCGGCTGCGACATCAATGTGCAAGCTGACGCAGAGACGATCGCGCTAGTCCAAGCACAAGGTGGGGAGATGGTGTCGCTGTCGCCTTGCGATCTTACCCAAACGGCTGACTGCGATGCCCTAGTGGCTCATGCGATCCAAACATACGGACGCATCGATGTGCTCTACAACAACGCTGCCATGGCCTATTTCGAACCGATGGACGAGATCGGCGTGGAGTCTTGGTCAAAGACAATCGATCAGGAACTCAACCTGAACTTCCTTCTTACGCGTGCGGCGTGGAAACACCTGGCAGAGAGCGGTGGAGCTATTGTCAATGTCGGTTCAGCCTGCGGGATGCTCGGTTTCGCAACCCTTCCATCAGTTGCGCATGCTGCCGCTAAGGGCGGCGTAATCGCCATGACGCGGCAATTGGCGGCAGAGGGACGACACCATGGCATTCGGGTAAATTGTATGTCTCCGGGCGTCACCTTAAGTCAGCAAACTGCTCCATTGCTCGCCGACGAGAGCCTGTCAAAGCCGCTTCTGGACAAAATTATGTTGAATCGCGTCGCTCAGCCCGAAGAAGTGGCGTCTCTGGCACTCTTTCTGGCTTCGAATGAGAGTTCGTACATTACTGGCGCGAATATCCCGATCGATGGGGGCATGACAGCCTGGTAGCAATTTGATCGCTGTGTCAGCCGACTTGGACTTATGACAATTCAGTCGACCGCGTTAAATGTGAAACAAAGAGGAGAGAAAGATGTTTGATGGCGACGGCTATATCTATCAGAATTGCTACGTTGTGGATAATCTGGACGAGGCTATCAAACATTGGATCGGCACGATTGGTGCGGGACCATTCTTTGTACAGCGCAACCTCGATAACTTGACTATCGAGTACCGCGGAAAGCCGTCAATTATCGATATCAATCTGGCAATAGGCCAAGCAGGCCCGATCTACATTGAATTGATCGAGGTAAACTGCAGTAACCCAACGGTTTACACAGATATGTATCCGAAAGGCAGCGGCGGCTTTCATCATGTGGGAATGCTTGCCAAGGATTTCGATGCTGCGGTCAAGGCATATGAGGATGCAGGGTATCCCGCCGGAATGACTGGTGTGTTCGGTAAAACGCCATTTGCTTACATGGATACCCGCTCGTCGGTAGGGTTTTTCACTGAATTTCACGAAGACACGCCGGAGATCCGAGGCATGTTTCACCGGATTGCACAGGCCGCCATCGGGTGGAACGGTGATCGACCGGTCCGGCCAATCGACGAAGTGCTTGAATGAAAGAACCGACAGCGGACCATCAGAAATGGCCAACAGTGATTGTCGTACGTGACAGTCTGTTTCGACCACAATTGAGGTCACTATTCAGAGCATTTAATGCCTGAGGTCGGTTGGACAACTCAACGGGCGGCAACTTTTACCGGTGGATGTGTCAGGCCAGACGACACGGTCCACAGCGAGAGGGTCTTCCGCAGGATTTGGGGCTTTAGATCAGCGTTGGACATGTGTGTATCCAACCGTGTATCCCGCACGAAATTTATGACCCTCCATTCGATATCTTTTCACCGCTTACAGATGGTGTAGCCCCTGACCGTCCAACGAAGCTGCCGTCACGGCACGGGATGAACGAATGTCGGCTTGCGGAGACCATGATCTTAAAAGGCGACTGTCGGCTCTGTCCAACAAAGCAGACATTGGCGCTAGAGTTTTGATACGCGCACAGATCTACTTTGGATCTGCGCATTCCACTCGACTTCGACGCGAACTCGAGCATTGCTGTTCGCGTTCAACCGTCATGGAGTCGGCGGTGACACACCTGGCTGGGTAATCAGTCGGGCTTTGGGTGGTGGGACAGCATGTCGCTGATCCGATCTTGGAGAACCACCCATGACCAAGGCAAGTATAGTGGTAGCCACAAGCAACGAAGCAGTCCCAACAAAGCAACAACAAAGCAACAATCTGCTGGACCCCCTCTATACCATGAAGCCCGCGGAACTTCGCTCCCGATGGCGCGAAGTCTATCGCAGCGTGGCACCCGACATCGGTCCGGATCTTTTGCGGCGCGGTATCGCATATCGACTGCAGGAACGCGGGCAGGGTAGCTTGACCAGCTCCACCCGCCGCGAGATCGAACGCCAGATCAAAAGGCTGGGGAGGGACGATGGAGTATCGGTCAGTACACGCTCCCTCAAACCCGGAACACGGCTGGTGCGCTCATGGCGCGGAAAGATGCATCAGGTGCTTGTGCTCGAAGATGGCTTTGAGTTTGATGGGAGGAGGTACGGTTCGCTCACACAGATCGCGAGCGACATTACCGGAGCCCACTGGTCAGGGCCAAGGTTCTTCGGTCTGCTCGCCAAGTCAAGGGGAAGGGCAGCGACATCGTGACGCTGCCGCTCCGAAAGCGCTGTGCCATCTATACCCGCAAATCGACCGAGGAAGGGCTGGAGATGGACTTCAACAGTCTCGATGCCCAGCGCGAGGCCTGTGCGGCCTATATATTGAGTCAGGCAGGCGAAGGATGGGAGCCAGTCAATGAACTCTATGACGACGGTGGATGGTCGGGTGGCTCGATGGATCGTCCGGCGCTCAAACAACTGCTCGACGACATACAGGCAGGCAAGGTCGATATTGTTGTGGTCTATAAGGTTGACCGTCTGACCCGCTCGCTTGCCGACTTTGCCAAGATCGTCGAGATCCTTGATGCACGGGGTGCTTCCTTCGTGAGCGTCACGCAGGCATTTAACACCACCAACAGTATGGGACGATTGACGCTGAATGTCCTGCTCTCGTTCGCCCAGTTCGAACGCGAGGTCACAGGTGAACGCATCCGCGACAAGATAGCCGCTTCCAAGCGTAAAGGCATGTGGATGGGAGGGACTGTGCCGCATGGATATCGCGTCGAAGACCGCAAGCTGCTTATCGAGCCCAAAGAAGCCGAGGAGGTGCGCTATATCTTCAACCGCTATCTGGAACTGAAATCGGTGCCTGCGCTGGTCGACGACCTCGCGCGACGCGGCATGCGCACCCGCACGCGCCATCGCAAGGCGGGAGGTACCATCGGCAATGTCTGCTTTGGCAAGGGACCACTCGGGTTCCTGCTCAAGAACCCGGTGTTCATTGGCAAGATACGGCACAAGTACAGTGTCTATGACGGCGAGCATGATCCGATTATCGATCCGGATGTCTTTGACCGTGTTCAGTCCATCCTTGCCAGTAACAACCGCGACAAGCTGATTGCCCGCCACGCCAACTCACCCTCTCTCCTGTCTGGTCTTGTCAGTGACCCCGACGGTAGACCCATGTCACCAGTACGCGGACAAAAGGGATCGAAGCAATATTGCTATTATGTCACCCGGTTCAAAGCAGGCGAGGATCGCTCTTCAATTTGTCGAGTACCGGCAGGCGCTCTGGAAAAGATCGTGATAGACTCTTTAGCATCCTATCTCAGGTCGCCTGCGCAGACCGATGCATCCACATGCAAAGTTGAGTGGCAGACCAACAATGTAGCAGAAGCCGCTCTGGCCGATAGTCTCAACTCAATATCAACGAGCGAACTTCGGGCAATACTGATCGACCACAACGTGACGGTCCACATCGCCGACGACTGCATTGAAGTGAAGATCAACAAGGACCAAGCGACCATCACCATAGCTGCACAACTCGTCCGTCGCGGCAATGAACTCCGGATCGCCCTCCCGCCGGATGGCGCATCAACCAATACCAAAAATACTGACCCCGCTTTAGTCCGGTTGGTCATTCAGGGCTTTGCCGCTCGTGAGCATCTGCTCAGCGGCGAAGAGATCCCGACAATAGCTGACTATGACAAAAGGCACCTTCATCGGCTCGCACGGATTTCGTGGCTGGCGCCCGACATCATAACAGCGATACTGGATGGGCGGCAGCCGTTACAACTCACCGCGCGCCACCTATTACGCTGCGCCAATATTCCACTCGAGTGGCAACAGCAGCGTCACTTCCTCGGGTTCAGCTAGCGCCTCCCAAAACGAAAGTGGTGCCACGAAATAGGGCCCCGGAGAACTCCGGGGCTTTTTCGTGAGATAGGGCCCATGCAAAGCGTCTCTGGCGTTGCATCGCCAAAACCAGCGCGCACAAGTGACCGAAATTGCGGGAGAATTATCGCCCGAAGGCAATTGTCTGAAATCACTCAAGATATTGAGGACTTCGTGGTGCTGCTGGGGAGGATTGAACTCCCGACCTCGTCATTACCAATGACGCGCTCTACCACTGAGCTACAGCAGCTTACACCGAAGGTGCGGCCCTATGCGAAGGGATTGGCTTAATGTCAAGTCGCTTGCGTGGATTGGAAGCATTTGGCAACGGTGGACTATGGAAAAGAAGTTGGACAAGAAGCAAATCGAACGGGAAGCGCGATTGCGTGAGGCGTTGCGGACCAATTTGCGGCGTCGCAAAGCACCCGGGGGCAGTGTGTCCGATTCGAAGCCTAGCTGTCCGAAACCAGCGGACTGACTTTCCCGCCAAGCGATCGCCTACCGTCCATCGTCGCACGGGTCAGTTTGGATTGCCCGCTGCGCAACTGGCCCGGGGTGAGGCCGGTAAATTGTTTCACTTCGCGGATCAGGTGCGACTGGTCATAAAAGGCGAGTGCCAGACCCGTTTCATCCAGACTGTCGCCATGGGCGAGGGACTGCGCCGCCCGCAACGCGCGGTATTTGCGTGCCAGTTTCTTGGGCGGCAGGCCATAATAGCGCTTGGTCATCCGTTCGAGCTGGCGTTGGGACAGGCCGGATTGGGCGGATAGGCTTTCCACACTGGGGTCGCCCTCGCTGATCAGCCAGGCGTCGACCATCGATGTAAAATCAAAGGGTGCCGTCGATTTGTGGCGGAATATGTTTTCGGCGGCCAAGCAGCCGAGTTCGACCTGTTCGCCAAAGTCCGATGCGGCAATAAGTTCATCGCGGACTTCCAATATCCAGTCGCCAAATATGTGCTGTGCATCCAGGGCTTTGTCCATATAGGCGCCGGCATTATTGCCCATCAGCGCGACCCATCCGGCGGTGGGCATGCCCCATCCGAAAATCGACAGAGGGCAGTTGGACTTGGCCAATACAGGCGCAGTGGTCGGCCCGATGATGGTGACGGGGAAGGTTGTGGACATGGTGCCATTGGCAAAATGATATTCGCCATGGCCTTTCAACTGGAACCGGAACTGTGCCCGGTCCGCGCGCTCAAGCTCCGAAAAATGATCGCCGGCAAAATCGAGTCGATAGAATGACGACACCAGCTTGGCCAGCCGTTCTCCCGGGGCTTCGTAACATACGTCAAGCATAGTGCGACCCATCTCCACTTTCGGTCATACACCGCGACGGTTCACAAAAAAAGACCCGCTGTTTCCAGCGGGCCTGATAGGAAAAAGAACTTGGCGTCTTTCGACGTCGAGCCCTTCGGGTCGCACCCCCTCTATCCACGGAAAATGTAAAACGCTCTTGCACGGAATCGTCATAGCCAACGATTACATTTGACATTTACGGCCAACGGTTTTTCCGTTATCGTTAACATACTGGAAATCGCGGTTTCTTGCATTTCTGTGACGGCGGGATTGCGTCGGATTCTATTGTGTAGGATAGGCGGACGCATGCTCTACGCTCTTTTCCGCCCTTTCCTGTTCCTCTCGGATGCTGAACGGGCCCATAACCTGTCGCTTGCCATGCTGAAGGTGGCGCCGATTGCGTCGCTCGGCGCGTCGGATCCGATTTTGGCCCAGAATGTGGCGTCGCTGGATTTTCGCAGCCCGGTGGGTCTGGCGGCTGGCTATGACAAGAATGCGGAAGTGCCTCTCGAGATATTGCGGTTAGGCTTCGGCTTTACCGAAGTGGGCACGCTGACGCCGCTGCCGCAGGCCGGAAATCCGCAGCCCCGGTTGTTCCGTCTTGTCGAGGACCGGGCGGTCATTAACCGGATGGGGTTCAATAATGGCGGGCAAGCCGATGCGATGGCGCGGTTGGCGCATCTTGTTCGCGACAGAGGGGCAGGGCCGATTGGCATTAACATCGGGGCGAACAAGGACAGTGCGGACCGGATCGCGGATTATGTGACCGGCGTACGCAATATGGAGCGTTTTGCCGATTATCTGACGATCAACATCAGTTCGCCCAACACGCCGGGCCTGCGCGCTCTACAGGACAAGGCAGCTCTGGATGATCTTTTGGCGCAATCCATGGGCGCGCGGACATTGGGGAAGCCTGTGTTCCTAAAGGTCGCGCCGGATTTGCAGCCTGCGGATATTGACGACATCGTGCAGGTCGCGATTTCGCGCGGCATTGCGGCCTTGATCGTGTCCAACACGACCATAAGCCGTCCCGACCTGCGCTCATCGCACCGGGACGAAAGCGGGGGCCTGTCCGGCGCGCCCTTGCGCGATCTGGCGCAGCAACGGCTTGTTGATTTCCGAAAGGCGAGCGGGGGGCAGATACCCTTGATCGGCGTGGGCGGCATTGCCAGCGCAGAGGACGCCTATGCCCGCATCCGTGCAGGCGCGTCGCTGGTGCAGATTTACAGTGCATTGGTGTATGAAGGGCCGGGGCTTGCGAAGCGCATCAATACAGGGCTCGCACGATTGCTTAAAGCGGACGGATTTCGGAGCCTCGCCGACGCCGTCGGGGTCGATGCCTGAAAAAGGGACTTTGCCTTGATGGCATCGCGAGGCTAGAGCGCAGGATATGAAAAGAATTTTTATCGCGCTGTTCGCACTTGCGCTGGTGCCCCAAAATGCTGTTGCCAACACCGTTGGCGTTGCGTCTTCCGCTGACCCCCGGGTGACCGAGGCCGGGATGGAAATGCTGAAGCAGGGTGGCACTGCGGCGGATGCGGCCATGGCGATGATGCTGGCGCTGACGGTGGTAGAACCGCAGTCCAGCGGGATCGGTGGCGGCGGGTTCCTGATGTACCAGGATGCAAGCAAAGGCATATTGAGCACGCTCAACGGCCGCGAGACTGCACCTGCTGCGGCGACGCCGGACCGCTTTGTGGGACCGGACGGAAAGCCCATGCCCTTTTTGCAGGCGTTCCAGGGTGGCCGTTCCGTGGGCGTGCCGGGCAATGTCGCGCTGATGGCCGAGGCGCACAAGAAATGGGGCAAGCTGCCCTGGGCGACGTTGTTCAAGCCTGCCATCCGGCTCGCGCAAAAGGGATATGTGGTCAACGCCACGCTGGAATCGCGGTTGAAGATGGTCGAGCGCTTATGGCCCAATTTTGATGAAGCGCGCGCTATTTACTGGGCGGACGGAAAGCCTGTCGTGGCCGGCGCGACCATCCGCAATCCGAAGCTCGCCGCGACGTTGAAGCTTATCGCCAAGAAGGGACCCGACGCCTTTTACAAAGGCGCGGTGGCCAAGCAGATTGTCGATGCAGTAACCACCAGCAAAGTGGGTGCAGGTGACATGACCCTGACCGATCTCGAGAAATACCGCGTCAAGGAACAGGCTGCGGTCTGCGCGCCTTACCGCGTCTATGTCGTATGCGGCATGGGCCCTCCTTCGTCAGGCGCAACCACGGTTCTCCAGATTTTGGGCAGCCTGCAGCGGTTCGACATGGTGGCATTGGGCAAGGATAATCCCAAAAGCTGGTTCCTGCTGGGGCAGGCGATGCAACTCGCCTATGCCGACCGCGAGAAATATCTGGGCGACAGCGATTTTGTCGAGGTTCCGGTGAAGGGCTTGCTCGACCCCGAATATCTGAAGACGCGCTCGGCGCTGATTGATCCGGACAAGGCGCGCACGGACTATCCGGCTGGAACGCCCCCCGGCGCGATGCCGCGCACAGCGGCGCTTTCAAGCGAGGTTGCGGGTACCACACATTTCGCCGCCGTCGATGCCAAGGGCAATATCGCCAATATGACGTCCACTATCGAGAGCGTCTTCGGCAGCCAATTGGTCGCGGGCGGTTTCTTCCTGAATAACGAACTTACCGATTTCACCTTCGCTCCTGAAAAAGATGGCGCGCCGGTGGCCAACCGCGTGACGGGCGGCAAGCGGCCTTTGTCGTCCATGTCGCCGACGATTGTTTTTGACCGCGATGGCCGGGCGGTTCTTACCCTTGGTTCTGCGGGCGGCAAGCGGATCATCATGCATGTCACCAAAACGCTTGTCGGCGTGCTCGATTTCGGCCTGCCGCTGGATCAGGCCATTGCGCTGCCCAATATCTATTTCGGCCAAGGCGAACTGCAGGTGGAAGAGGGCAGCGCGTTGGCCCCGATGGTCGATACGCTTTCGGCTTATGGGCAAAAGGTCCGGGCATCTGACCTAGGGTCCAAGGTCAACGGGGCACAATGGGGCGCATATGGATGGACCGGCGCGTCCGATCCGCGTAGCGAAGGCACCTCCGCGACATTGGACGCGAAGGGCAAGGTTACCGTCTCTGCACCAAAAATGGCCCCCGCCGCGCCTACGGCAAGCGTGCATTGATCCTGTTTAGAACGAAAGCCTGATTGCGCTACACGGCGGGCCGCGCTAGCAACGGCGTCGTGGTTGAGGTTCGAAAAGGGCCGACCGGAATAGTCCGAGGAGAGAATTGTGGCTGCCGAACAATTTGACGATTTTGACAGCTTTCCCAATCTGGTGTCGATGTTCCTCGCACGGGCACGTTATCGGGGCGATGCACCTTTCCTCTGGGCGAAGAAGGAAGGTGGCTGGCAATCGCTGAGCTGGGCGGAAACCGCACGGCGGGTAGCCGGCTTTGCGAAAGCGCTGCGGCAATTGGGTCTGAACAAGGGCGATCGCGTCATGCTGGTGTCCGAAAACCGGCCCGAATGGTGCATTGCCGACCTCGGCATCATGGCCGCCGGTTGCGTCACTGTGCCCACTTACATCACCAATACCGAGCGCGATCACCAGCATATCTTGGACAACAGCGCTGCGCGCGCCGTGGTCGTGTCCACGGCGAAGCTCGCCAAGACGCTGCTGCCGGCCGCTATCCGCTCGTCCGAAGCCGAGTTCATCATTGGCATGGAACCGCTGCAGGCAACGCAGCAGGGACAATTGTCGATCCACAATTGGGATGACATGGTTCAGGGCACCGACGCCGATGTGCGCGCCACGGAAGCCGCGATGGCGACTGTCACTCGCGATGACCTCGCCTGCATCATCTACACCAGCGGCACCGGCGGAGCGCCACGCGGCGTGATGCAGCAGCATGGCGCTATCCTGCACAATGCCGACGGCGCAGCCGCAGTCCTGCGCGAAGATTTTGGTTTGGACGAGGAAGAGGTTTTCCTCTCCTTCCTGCCGCTCAGCCATGCCTATGAACATTCGGGTGGGCAATTTCTGCCCATCGGCGTCGGCGCGCAAATCTATTATGCCGAAGGGCTGGAAAAGCTCGCCTCCAATATCGAAGAAACCCGCCCGACGATCATGGTTGTTGTCCCGCGCCTGTTCGAGGTGCTGCGCCAGCGGATGATCAAGGCGGTCGAGAAACAGGGCAAGTTCCCCAACTATCTGCTCGACAAGGCGCTGACCATTGGCGAGCGCGATTATAAGGGCAACAAACGCCTGCGTGACGCGCCGATGCGCGTGCTGTTATCGCGGACAATCAAGCCCAAAATTCAGGCCCGCTTTGGCGGACGAATGAAGGCCATGGTGTCGGGCGGCGCGCCGCTGAACCCCGATATCGGCGTGTTCTTCCAGTCCCTGGGCATCACCCTTTTGCAGGGCTATGGACAGACCGAAGCAGGTCCGGTCATCAGCTGCAACCGGCCGAGCGTCGGGTTGAAAATGGATACCGTCGGACCTCCCCTGAAAAACACCGAAGTCAAAATTGCCGAAGATGGCGAAATCCTCGTGCGCGGGCCGCTGGTCATGCGCGGCTATTGGCGGAACAAGACCGAGACAGATCGTGTCATCATCGACGGCTGGCTGCACACGGGCGATATCGGTCATATCGACGACAAGGGCCGGATTGCGATTACAGACCGCAAGAAAGACCTGATCGTCAATGACAAGGGCGACAATATCGCGCCGCAAAAGGTAGAAGGGATGCTGACGCTGCAACCCGAGATCCTGCAGGCGATGGTGTCGGGTGACAAGCGGCCTTATATTGTCGGCCTGATCGTTCCCGATCCCGAATGGACGCTGGATTGGTGCCGGGCGCAGGATATCAAATGCGACTTTGCCGACCTCAACGATAACCCGCAATATCGCTCGGCGCTACGTGCCGCCGTTGACCGGGTGAATGCGGATTTGTCGGTGACGGAAAAGGTCCGCCAGTTTGAACTGACTGACGAACCTTTCACCATCGAAAATGGCGAAATGACCCCGAGCATGAAAATCCGCCGCCACGTCATCCGCGAACGCTATGCGGCGCGGGTGAATGGGATGTATAAGGATTGAGGGTAGCGGCGTAGGGTTGGTTTTGAACTTCGCGCGCCGTTGCTTTACGCTGTAGCCAATATCCAATTTCGTCACCCTGAACTTGGTTCAGGGTCCATTTGTCAGCCTATTCCTACCCTGTAGTGACAAGCCATAGCGTGACACGCGGTTGCGCTTTCTTTCAGGCTGAGGTGGCTGCTGCGCGATGGACCCTGAACCAAGTTCAGGGTGACGGGTTCAGTAAGGAAGCGTCACAACTGCGGGGACTGTCCCGTCAGGGACTGTCCCCAACGCTCGCGCTATGGCTACTCGCAGATATACTCCCCGTTCTCGTTGCAATCGACAGCATCCTCTAGGGCGAGATAAGCTACGCCGAGGCCAAGGACGAGCACTCCACCGACGATGGCGAGCGTGCTTGGTCCTCCGCTGCCTTCTTTTTTCGCATCCGACTCTGCAGCGGACAGATTGAAATAATGGGTCGCAAGCGGCTGCCCGTTCAAGCTCAATTTTGTGGAATGGTTGGGAATGAAGGACAGTCTAAAGCCGTCCCCATTGACGGTTGTCGTGCGCTGCAAGGGCTGCCCATCAGAAAGCAGGAAACTCGGGCCGGCGACAAGATCGAACCGCACCGGGGGCTGCGTGGACCGCGTATTGCGGGGTTCGCCCAACGATATTTTGACGCTGGCCATCACCGCAGCGCCGCGCTGGCTCACGGATGATAAGCTATGCGTATTGGAAATATGTGCTCTTTCCTGCGCAATTGCAGGCTGTGACAGCACCATTGCACCAGCGCATAAGGCCAGGTTGATAGTAAAGGATTTCATTGCGACCTCTCCCTGTTTCGGAATCAGTCCGAACTCAATGAACGTCCGGACCAATACCGCAATGTTAAGCGGCAAGCCTTCGCCCTTTCAAGCGTCGAAATGCTTGCCGCCCACAGATCGATTCACTGCCCCGTTTTCTCATCCAGCCAAGCTGATGTTTCAGTCCGGATACGCGGTTGTGACTTGATGCGGGTCTGGATCGCGGCAACGGCCTGATCGACGGGTTTGCGCGATTCCGGTAACAGATAGGCTTTGGCATAAGTTTCCAGTTTGCCAACCATCGCGGGATCGCTGGAGCCATAGCCAAGGCCCGGAATGAATTCCGACTTGGACGACACATCGACCAGAGCCTCCACCGCCTCCCGGTTTGCCAGCGCGAAATCGACGGCCAGTTCGGGATGGTCACCCGATACGCCATTGATGATCGCCGCGCTCAGCGTGGGGCCGGGCTCCTTGGTCAGAGCGAGCGCCAGCGCCTGCTTTGCAAGGGCGATGTCGCGGGCGGAACCGAGCAAGCGGTACATACTGGATTTTACGAGGAAGCTCTCAGCCGTCTGGCCCAGCTTACGCATCTTGTCCCAGTCGGCCTGATTGGCATTTTGCGCAATTACGCCCAGCCATGTGGTGCGCAGCGGGCCATCCAGTGCCGCCGGATTGCTGTCCAGCTCGGCAAACAGGCGCTTGGCTTCGGCCACGACCGCAGGATCGCCCATATAGCCCAAGGTGCTGATCAGCGAACTGCGCAGATTGGCGTCCAAGGTGCTGTCGGACGGGCTCTGCTTATAGCCAAGCTTGGCGAGTGCAGGACCAAAACGGTTGCTGGCCAGCTTTGCGAGCTTGGCTTGGCGTGCAGGGTCCTTCTCATACAAGCCGTACAGATAGCCGTAGGTGGACACATTGTCCTCGGTCACCCGCTGGCTGGTATCGGATGGAACCGCATCCACCAAATTCAACGCCGTGCGAACCGGCTGATATTCATTGAAGGCGAGGCTTTGGCTGTCGTTCAGCAATCCCAACTGGTCAATTGCGGGAAGCTTCGCGAAATCCTTCTGCAAGGCGACCATCATATCGGGTTGGTAGAGCACGCGGTAATAGCCGCTTTGTCCGGCATTCACGATAAAGGCGCCGCATCCTGCGAGTTGCAGCGTGCCGTTGCCGTTCGAAATGACCGTCTTGCTGGGCGCTTGACCGATGACCTGCGCGATTACCGGCACGTTCCAGCGTTGTGGTTTTGCCGATGTTTCGGCCTTGCGGTCCCGCGAAAACTCGCTCTGGGTCAGGGTCAACAGGGTCGAACCATTTACGCATTTTGACGACTTCACTTCAAGCAAGGGCACGCCCGGCTGTTTGGTGAAATCATGCGCGATTTTGACCAGACCCTTGGCGCCGGCAGCTTCCACCGCGTTCCACAGATCGTCCGTGCGCGTGTTGGCATAGGCATGCTTCTTCATATAGGCGCGCAGGCCGTCGCGCCAGATTGTCTCACCGGCATAGGCCTCCAGCATGGTGATGACGGCTTCGCCCTTTTGGTAGGTGATCGTATCAAATGCCTGGCTGGTCTGTTCGACGGTGGAGATTTTCTGGATGACCGGATGGGTAGTCACATAGGCGTCGAGACCCATGGCGCCTTCGCGGCCGTTCACACGGTCCAGTTCACTCTGCCAGTCGGGATTGAAATGGGCGGTTGCCTTGCTTTCCATCCAGCTTGCAAAACCTTCGTTCAGCCACAGATCGTCCCACCAGGCCATGGTGACCAAATTGCCGAACCATTGGTGGGCGATTTCATGCGCGTCGGTGGAGAAAATCCCCTGGCGCGTGCGGGCGCTGGTGATTTTGGGGTCGTTCAGCAGAACGCGTTCAAAGGTAAAGATCGCGCCCCAATTTTCCATCGCGCTGAAAAACTGGCTTTGTCCGGGGCCGGCGACATTGTCCAATTTGGGTAGCGGGTAGGGGGTGTCGAAATAGTCGTTATAATAGGCAACCAGCTTGGCCGATGCGTCGAGCGCATATTGGCCTTTCGGGCCATTGCCCTTGCCGACCACAACACCGACTTCGGTCGGTCCCACCTGTTTGGTGATGCGGTCGAACTCGCCCAAACCGAAGAACAGCAAGTATGTCGACATTTTGGGCGATGTGCCAAAGCGAACTTCGGCCAAACCATTGCCGATATCGCGGCGGGCGGCAACGGGCATATTGCTGACCGCCATTTGCTCCGCTGGTACCGTCGCGGTCAGGTCAAAGGTTGCCTTGTAGTTTGGCTCATCCCAGCTCGGCACGAAACGGCGCGCGTCGGGTGCCTCGAACTGGGTGAAGAGCGCGCGCTTTTCAGCGCCTTGCGGGTCCTTATAATCCAAGGCGAACAGACCGTTTGCCTGTTGCAGGATCTTGCCCGAATAATCGATGTTCAGCGTATAGCGGCCGGCGGGGAGTTTCTTGCCAAAGGCGATCGTAGCGGTCTGGGCTGCTGCATTGACCGTGGCGGTGGCTGGCATCGCGGCAGCGCGGCCTTTGGCGATGGTGACACGGCGAAAGTCGATGTCTGCGGCGTTGAGCGTGATGCTGTCGCTGGGGGTCTTCAGCAGGAATTCGATGAGGACATTGCCGTCAAAGCTGAGCTTTTCCGCGTTGGGCGTGACGGTAATGCTATAGTGCAGCGGGGCTGCATTGCGGGGCAATTGCGACGGCACCTCGGTCGCGGCGCTTTTTGCAGGCGCAGCCAGCGTGGCGTTGACCGGCGACAAGGCCAGCAAGGCAGCCGACGCTGCGAGTGAAATATGTACTTTCATTTTCTGCTCCCCGAAACGGACGGGCCTCAGTTTTTCTGAGCCCAGATTAGGAATTCGATATTGCCTTGCGGCCCTGTTATCGGGCTGGTTGTCAGGCCGCGTACAGTCCAGTTTTTTTCGACCAACCACATCTGGACTTCGGCACACACGCGCGCATGTATGGCCTCGTCACGCACGACACCACCTTTTCCGACTTCGCCGCGCCCGGCCTCGAACTGCGGCTTGATCAGGGCGATGATCTGTGCACCGGTTTTGGCAAAAGTCAGCGGGGTTTCCAATACCTTGGCGAGGCTGATGAAACTGGCGTCGCATGCGATGATATCGATGGGTTCGGGAATATGGCTTTCGGTCAAAATCCGGGCACTGGTCTGCTCATGGACGATGACGCGCTCGTCCTGCCGCAATTTCCACGCAAGCTGGTTCGTGCCGCTGTCCACGGCGTAAACACGCGCAGCCCCGTTGGTCAGCAGCACATCGGTGAAGCCCCCGGTCGATGATCCTACGTCCATGGCGACGGCATCGGTGACATCAATGGCAAATTCGTCGAGGGCATGGGCAAGCTTGATGCCGCCGCGCGAGACCCAGGGGTGGTCGCTGCCCTTCACCTGCAACGGGGCATCTTCGGCGACCTGCTGCCCGGGCTTTTGCGCCTTTACATCACCGATGAAGACATGCCCCGCCATCACCAGGGCCTGGGCGCGCGTTTTGCTGTCCGCGAGATTGCGGTCGACGATGAGTTGATCCAGACGTATTTTTTTCGTCGCCATGTCGCAGGGCGCTAGCGGAATGGAGTGCTTTTGGCCATAAGCTGTGGAGATGAAGCTTCATTATCCCCTGTGCGCCAGTCTGCTCGCCCTTGCGGCCTGTTCGCCGCCACCACCCGCCCCGCCACCTGCGCCTGTCGTAAAGCCTGCACCGGTGGTGGCACCCGCCCCGCCACCGCCGCGTCTTTCGGGCAACTGGCTGGATTGGCCCCTTGCGGCTGGCGACTGGGTCTACCGCCGGGATGAGCGCGGGTCGCTCGCCTTGTTCGGGCCGACCGGTCAGAATGCAACGGTGACATTGCGCTGCGACACCACGCGCCGCCGCCTCTATCTTGCGCGCGCAGGCTCGGGTTCTGCGAGCCGGATGACGGTGCGGACGAGTTCGACGCTGAAAGAATTTGCGACCAGCCCGACGGGCGCGACGCCGGCCTATCTTGCCACCGAAATCCTGCCGACCGACCCGATCCTAGACGCCATGGCGTTCAGCCGGGGCCGTATCGCGCTTGAGGTGGATGGGCAGCAACCGATAGCGATCCCGTCCTGGACCGAAATCACGCGAATTGTGGAAGATTGCAGAGCCTGAGGGCTTCGACGCAGAACCCCAATGTTTGACGGAAAAAAAATTTAATACAAGACTTGTTTGCAAACTTTGTTTGATTCAGTTTCAGAGTCGCGGAGGGCAGATATATGTTTGAAGCAAGCAATTTCCATTCAACGAAAGGAGGTGATCCGATGTCTCATGGTTCAGTTAAGAGGTCGGGCAAATCCGTTCGGGAGATCGGCCGCTGATCCAATCAGCGATGCCGGTCACGGCATGAAAGCAACTTCCGGCAGCGGCACATCCGACCGCTGACCCATGTTTAAGGGCCGTTGGAGCAACTCCAGCGGCCCTTTTCTGTGTCTTATATGCCGTTGGTCGAAAGAATGCTGGAATTTGCGCGGGCAACACCTACATCAACCGCATAGTTCAAGGGGTAGTGTATGACGTTTTTGCGGATCAGCTGGAAAATCATTGTCGGTTTGAAGGACCTGTTGGTGCTTCTGCTGCTCCTGCTGTTTTTCGCGCTGCTGTTCGCTCTGCTCAGCGCCAGCCCCAACCCCGGCATGGTGCGTGAAGGCGCGCTCTGGCTGAAACTGGACGGTGTCGTCTCGGAACAGCCTGCCGAGGTCGATCCCCTGACCGCGTTGACATCCACTGCGATGCCGGTGAGCGAAATTAGGCAGCGCGATATCATTCGCTCCCTGAAAATCGCGGAAAGCGACAAGCGTATCAAGGCCGTGGTGCTGGATATGGACCGCTTCATGGGGGGCGGACAGGCGAGCCTTTCGGCGATTGGCGACAGCCTCGACGCCGTCAAAAAGGCGGGCAAGCCGGTTTACGCCTTTGCCACCGCCTATACCGACGACAGCTACCAACTGGCCGCCCACGCCACACAGGTCTGGATGGATCCGCTTGGCGGCGCAATGCTGACCGGCCCCGGCGGGTCGCAACCCTATTATAAGGGCTTGCTCGACCAATTGGGCATCAAGGCCAATATCTACCGTGTCGGTACCTATAAGAGCGCGGTTGAACCCTATATGCGGTCCGACCAGTCGCCGGAATCGAAAGAGGCCATCAAGGGCGTTTATGACGAGATTTGGGGCCAGTGGAAGGCCGACGTCGCCAAGGCTCGGCCTCAGGCACAGATTAATGGCATTTTGAACGACCCCGCAGGCTCGGTCGAAGGCGCGCGTGGAAACCTTGCCCAACTCGCCGTTTCGAGCAAGCTGGTCGACAAATTGGGCGACCGCATCGCGTTCGGCAAATTCATCGCCACCAAGGTGGGCCCCGACGAAAAGAAAACGACCGGCGGTTTCGCCGCAACGCCTATGGATGCGCTCCTCGCCAGCTATGGCCCGCCGAGCGCGGGGCAACAGATTGGTGTGGTGACCATCGCCGGCACCATTGTCGATGGCGAAGCAGGCCCGGGCACCGCGGCGGGTGATACCATCAGCGGCCTGATTTACGATGCGATCGATAACAAGGACCTGCAGGCGCTCGTCGTCCGTGTGGATTCTCCCGGCGGATCGGTGACCGCGTCGGAGAAAATCCGTCTTGCCATCGAAGCGGCCAAGGCCAAGGAAATTCCCGTGATCGTATCGATGGCCAACCTCGCGGCCAGCGGCGGTTATTGGGTGTCCTTGCCCGCCGATGTCATCTTTGCCGAACCATCGACCATTACCGGCTCCATCGGCATCTTTGGTGTAATTCCAAGTGCGCAGGCTGGCCTTGCCAAGATCGGCGTCAACGCCGACGGTGTCAAAACAACCCCGCTGTCGGGCGAGCCTGATGTGCTGGGTGGTTTCAGTCCCGAATTCGACCGCGTCGCACAAAGCGCCATCGAAAATGGCTACCGCGAATTCATCACCCGAGTGGCGACCGCCCGCAAAAAGACGCCCGAACAGGTCGATGCCATTGCGCAAGGCCGCGTCTGGGCCGGTGGTACCGCACGCCAAATCGGTCTGGTAGACCGCTATGGCGGCATGGACGATGCCCTGGCCGAAGCGGCGAAACGCGCCGGATTGAAGGCCGACGGCTGGCACGCCGTCTACATTGAACCGCAACCCAGCTTTGCAGGATCGCTCCTCGGCGGCTTGATGCCCAAGCGGGCAAGCGTTGCCGCGCCCATGGATATCTTCGCCCAAGCCGCATGGCAGCAGCAGTTGTTCGTGCAGCGCGTGGCTGCCGATCTCGACATGCTGACCGGTGTCAAAGGCGTGCAGGCCCGTTGTCTGGAATGCGCCGACTTTACGCCGCCGACCACGCCAAAGGCGGACGGCGGCTGGTTGTCGGTACTGGCGAAGCTCTTCGCTTAGGACTTAACGGCGCAAATCAGGCCGGATGAGCTCACGACCCCGAGTATCTCGGGGTCCTGCAGCGACTTGGTGCGCTTCAAAAATTCGTCCACCGAAAGCTTGCGCACATCCTTGTTGCGCAGCTTTTTTAGGCCGGACAGCTTGTTGAGCTGGATCAGCGACAGCCGATCCACCATGCGGTCGGCCATGCACGAGGCGATAGGCTTGGATAGTCCGGCGTCCATCAGCGCCGTGCGCACCCGCGTTTCCGGCGTGGCGCAGGCGGATAAGGCCAGCAACGATACCGCGACGAGTGCAATCCGCTTCATACGCCATGTTCCTTGGCGCGGGCGACGCAATCCATGATAATGCGTTTTGCGTCTTTTTCATCGCCCCAGCCGTTGAGCTTCGCCCATTTGCCGGGCTCAAGGTCTTTATAATGGGTGAAGAAATGTTCGATCTGCTGCAGCACGATGGGCGGCATATCCTTATAGGTCACGACATCCGCATAATAAGGGAAAGTCGCATTAACAGGCACGCAGAGAAGCTTTTCATCGCCGCCCTTGTCATCTTCCATCATCAGCACGCCAATCGGGCGGCATTTGACCACGGCGCCGGCAACGATCGGCGAACGCGCGACGACCAACGCATCCAGCGGATCGCCATCTTCGCCCAGCGTATGCGGGACAAAGCCATAATTGGCAGGGTAGCGCATTGGCGTGTGCAGGAACCGGTCGACGAACAGCGCGCCCGATGCCTTGTCGAATTCATACTTCACCGGCTCTCCGCCAATGGGAACTTCGATCAGGACATTCAGGCTTTCGGGAACATCGTCGCCGGCAGGGATAAGGTCGATACGCATGGGAGAATGCTTTCTTCGGTTATTTGTTAGGACGCCGCGGGGCAAGCAACCGGTCTATCGCCGTTTCACCCTTGCCCGCAGATTCGAGGTGCGGATAGCGCAAGCCGCCTGAATAGGCGATGTCTATTTGTTCAAAACGCTTGTTGCGTTCGATGATCAGCCGGATCGGCGTCTTGGCATCCTTGGCCGCCGTGACCGCTTCGGTCAGCCGGTCTTTGGTAAAGCCCATGCCACCTACGGCCAAAATCTTGGCGCCATTGACGATATCCGCCTTGAACGCCGGGCCATTCCACATGACCGACGTGACCTTGCCTTCCTTGTCCACGGTCAGGCCAAGCGAATGGGTGAGGTCGGTGCTGCCGCCATCTTTCATCCGGTCGCGGTCAAAAATATTCGGTTCTTCTTTCCAGACCAGCTTGTACCCGCCCTTTTCAAAGCCCGTAAGCGGGGCAGGTTGCCCGGGTTTACGCAATTTGGTGTCGAGGAAGGTCGCCCAGTCATAGGGCTGCACCGCATTCAGGGTGCGGACAACTTCGTCGAAATCATAGGTCAGCACACCCCAATCAGCATCGCGCACGCCGAAAAAGGCCTTGGCAAAATCGTCGAGCGATTTGCTGCCCTTGGACAATTCGCGAATGGTCATGTCGGCAGCGAGCCAGATCAGCGAGCCTTCATTATAATAATCTTCGCCGCGCGCCTGGCTGGAAAAGGGTTTGGCCTTGCGGGCACCGAAAATCGGATCATGCGTGGTATCTTCGACCGAACGCCAGTCGCGGCCGGGTTGTTCGGAATAGAAACCGGCATAGCGGGCCCATTCGGCCAAAACCATTTCCTTGGTCTGCAAGCCCGAACGGGCGGCAAGGACGAGGTCCCAATAACTGGTCTGCCCTTCATAGACCCACAGCAGGTTGTCGCGCATCGGGGTCGAATAATTGGGCGTCCACATTTCGGACGGACGGCGGAATTTGCCGTTCCAGCTATGTGTCAGTTCATGCGGCAACAGGCCGCGTTCGGAACCATTGTCGGCCCATTTGGTGAAATAGTCGGTGTCGCGGCTGTTTTCCGAACTGCGATGATGCTCCAGCCCGATGCCGCCCAATTCGTCGGTCAGCGCCAGCAAAAATTCGTAGCGGTCGAAATGTTTGGACCCGAACAGGATCAATGCTTCGTCGACCAGCGCCTTGTGCGCGGCAATATGCTCGGGCTTTGCATCCAGATATTTGGCTTCATCCGCCCAGACATTCAGCGTCACCTTATTGCCCAGATCCCATTTGCGATAATGGGGTCCGGCAAACATCGGGCTGTCCACCAATGTTTCATAGCTGGTCGTTGCATAATCGATGCGGTCGCCAGTTACCTTGCCGCCATCCAAGGCCGCAACACCGGTCCATCCGGACGGAAGGGTGATTGAAGGCTTCACCTCGATAGCGCGCGTGAAGTGACCGGCGGGATAGAGCGACACCTGTTCCCACTGCACATTCATCATCGCGGGAGTGACGACAATGCGTCCTTCGCTTTCGCGCACGGGGGAGGTGAACTGGAATTCCACGTCGACCGACTTCGTTCCGGCGGGGGTATCGACATGGAAGGCGTAGACCTCAACCGGATCGCGCGTCCATTCGAGAAGCTTGCCCCCCGCACGGACCTTGAGCCCCGTCATTTCGGCCAAGGCGCCGCGCGGGCCATGCTTGCCCGGCAACCATTGGGGGTAAAGCAGTGTCAGCGGCTTGCCCGCCTCGACCGGGATGGTCTGCTTCACGCGGAAAATCGCCCGCGCAACATCGGTCGCATCCACCTCGAGTACCATAGGCGCGGGCAGGGGACGGTCCTCGGGTTCCGGCACCCGATCGATAATCGGCACCGGTTGCGGTGCGCTTTTCTGGGCATAAGCCGCGGAAGCAAGGCTGGAGGAAAGGGCGAGTGCGGCAAGTGCGCGCGTCAATGTGCGTGAATTCATGGACGCGGGTTTTGGCGGATGTGTTTGCGGGCGTCCAGTGGAATGTGAGGGGGGATGGGTTTGCGTCGAAACTGCGAGGCCTGTCCCAAACCGCTTCTGTCATACGCAACGTCACCCTGAACTTGGTTCAGGGTCCATCGTGCAGCAGCCACCCCAGCCTGAAACAGAACGCAACCGCGCGTCACGCGATGGCTTGCCACTGCGGAACTGGAGCGGGCTGATAAATGGACCCTGAACCAAGTTCAGGGTGACGGGGCTTTGGGAAGCAAGGGAGAAACCAAAGCACTATTCCCCTCTCCGGCAATTGGCGCTAGGGCGCTTGCCGATGGCAAAGATACAGACCCCGCAGCCCGTCCGTGGCACCCAGGATATGTTCGGTGAGACCGAAGAACGCTTCGCGCATGTCGTTGCAACTTTTGAGCGCGTGCGCCGCCTGTACGGGTTCAAGGGCCTGCAATTGCCGGTGATCGAGCCAACCGCTGTCTTTTCCCGCAGCTTGGGCGAGGCGACCGATGTGGTTTCCAAGGAAATGTACACATTCGAAGACCGCGGCGGGGATTCCATCACCTTGCGTCCCGAATTTACCGCAGGTATCGCGCGCGCCTATCTGACCAATGGTTGGCAGCAATATGCGCCGATGAAGCTGTCAGTGCATGGGCCGCTGTTCCGCTATGAGCGCCCGCAAAAGGGCCGCTATCGCCAATTTCACCAGATTGACGCCGAAATCATCGGCGCGGCGGAGCCTGCCGCCGATGTCGAATTGCTGGTCATGGCGGACCAGTTGCTCAAGGAATTGGGCATTGATGACGGCGTTACCTTGCAACTGAACACGCTGGGCGACACACCCAGCCGCGATGCGTGGCGCGCGGCGCTGGTCAGTTATTTCAACGACCATCGCGATGTTCTTTCCGAAGACAGCCTTGCCCGGTTGGAAAAGAACCCCTTGCGCATTTTGGACAGCAAGGACCCCGATGACCGCGGCGTCGCCTATGCGGCCCCCAAGATCGACGATTTTCTATCGGCCGAAGCCAGCGACTTCTTCGCTGCCGTCACCGCCGGACTGGATGCAGCGGGTGTGGCATGGACCCGCAATGCGGCTCTTGTCCGCGGCCTCGACTATTACCGCCATACGGCCTTTGAATTTGTCACCGACCGGCTGGGCGCACAGGGCACTGTGCTGGGTGGCGGGCGCTATGACGGGCTGATCGAAAATCTGGGCGGCCCTGCGACCCCTGCGGTCGGCTGGGCCGCCGGGATTGAGCGGTTGGCGATGTTGGTGGATTATCAGTCGGATGACAAATTCGATGCTGTCATCGTGGTTGAGCATAATGACCGTTTAGGTGATGCATTTCAGCTTGCGCGCAAATTGCGCGAGGCCAACTTTGCAACCGAGATTGTGGCTACGGGATCGCCGCGCAAGCGTTTTGACAAGGCGGCGAAAATTCCATCACATACGTTGATTTCGTTTACCGTTACAAACGACGGCCCTGCGATGCGTATACGCGGTGAAGGCGATGAAATCGCGACAAGCGTGGAAAATTTCATAGTTGGCAATGAATGATCCACGGGAATGCTCAAATGCAACGTCACCCCGAACTTGTCTCACCTTCGGTGACTAACGTTCCAGGGTCCATTTCGCCTCTCTACTCTTCGGTGTGCGAGGCACGATGGATTCTGAGACAAGTTCAGCATGACGGCTTAGTTGCGGGTTTTGCGCTATGAAAATCTCCCCGCAACGGATTGCGCAGATTGAATCGCGCTTTGCTGAGCTTGAGGCGCGGATGGCGTCCGGGCAACTTGAAGGCGATGCTTTTGTTACCGCTTCGAAGGAATATGCCGAGCTGGAACCTGTTGCTGTCGCCGCCAAAACGGTGCGGCGTCTGCGCAAGGAAATCGAGACGCTGCAGCATATGGTGAAGGATTCGTCCGATGCCGAACTGCACGACATGGCGGTTGAAGAGCTGGAGGATGTGACCCAGCAACTGTTCGAGGCCGAAACGGCGCTGGCCATTTCGCTGTTGCCGAAAGACGCCGCCGATGAACGCCCTGCGATGCTCGAAATCCGGGCGGGTACCGGCGGGGACGAGGCGGCGCTGTTCGCTGGTGACCTTTACCGCATGTATGAACGCTATGCCGCGGGGCAGGGGTGGAAGGTCGAGCCGATCTCGCTCAGCGTTTCGGATGTGGGAGGGTTCAAGGAGATTGTTGCCTCGATCAAGGGCAATGGCGTGTTTGCCAAGCTGAAATTCGAAAGCGGTGTCCACCGGGTACAGCGCGTGCCGGTGACCGAAAGCGGCGGGCGCATCCACACCAGCGCGGCGACCGTGGCGGTCCTGCCTGAACCGACCGAGGTCGATGTGCATATCGAGGACCGCGATCTGAAGATCGACGTCTATCGCGCTTCGGGGGCGGGCGGGCAGCATGTGAACACGACCGACTCTGCCGTGCGGATTACGCATCTACCGACCGGAATTGTGGTGACCTGTCAGGACGGACGCAGCCAGCACAAGAATAAGGAAAAGGCGATGCAGGTGCTGCGCGCCCGCATGTATGAAAAAGAGCGCGAGGAAGCGCAAGGAGCCGAGGCCGAGGCGCGTAAAGCGATGGTTGGCTCCGGCGACCGCTCCGAACGCATCCGCACCTATAATTTCCCGCAAGGCCGGGTGACCGACCACCGCATCAACCTGACACTGCACAAGCTGCCCGAAATATTGGAAGGCGGCGGGCTGGGCGAGATGGTCGACGCGCTGATCGCCGAGGACCAGGCCGAACGGATGGCGGGCTTGGGGGACTAAATCTCCAGCCGCCCATGCTCCAGCCGTGGCAGTACATAACGGGCGAACATGTCGCATTCGTTGATGTGCGGATAGCCCGACAGGATGAACGCCTCGATACCCACGGCCTTATAGGCTTCCAGCTTGGCCAGCACCTGGTCCGGGTCGCCGACGATGGCCGCGCCGCAGCCGGAGCGGGCACGGCCGATGCCGGTCCATAGATTATCTTCGATATAGCCGTCATTGGCCGCCGCCGCCTCGCGCAATTCCGCCTGCCGCGCGACGCCAAAGGTTTGCGCGTCGAGCGATTTGTTGCGGATTGCCTCGCCGGTTCCCGCATCCAGTTTGGACAGCAGGCGGTCGGCATAGGCGCGGGCTTCGGCTTCGGTTTCGCGGACAATGACATGGCTGCGGAAGCCATATTTCAGCGTCCGCCCGAACTTTGCGGCGCGCGCGGTCATGTCGTCGACCAGGTCCTTTGCGCCCTGCACCGTTTCGGGCCACATCAGGTAGACATCGCACCCTTCGGCCGCCGCTTCCTTGGCCGCGGGAGAAAGCCCGCCGAAATAGAGGGGCGGGCATTTGCCGCTGACGGTCTTCATCCGTGGCGGGTCGAGGTCGATCTTGTAATGCTCGCCGTCAATGGACAGATGCTCGCCGTTGAGCAGCGTCTTGAGGATATGCATCGCCTCCACCGTGCGGCGGTAGCGGGGTTCGCTGTCCATCTGGTCGCCGGGCAGGTCGGACGAGATGATGTTGACGTTCAGCCGCCCGCCCGAAATCTGGTCCAGCGTTGCAATCTGCCGCGCCAGTTGCGGGGGCCAGCTTTCGCCGACACGCACCGCCATTAGCAGCTTGATCCGCGTCGTCAGCACCGCGATCGCACTCGCAAAGGCGGTGGTGTCGAGGCCGAGCGCATAGCCCGAAGGCAGCAGGATATTGTCAAACCCGCCCTTTTCGGCGTTCAGTACGATATTGCGGCAATGCTCCCAGCTTGACGCCAGCATCGGGTCGGGCTGCCCTAGAAATTCATAGTCGTCATCGCACAGGGCGGAAAACCAGCTGACTTCGACAGGTTTCATGGAAGCGGCACTCCTCTTGCGGCGACCAGCACGCTGTACCAGTCCGCGCGGGTCCATGTGATTTTGAAGGCGTCGGCAGCCTCGGCAATACGCGCCGGATTTTGCGAGCCAACAATGGGGATGGGACGCGCCGGATGCGCCATGATCCAGCTATAGGCCGCCGCCGTGCGCGACACGCCATGCGATGCGGCAACACCCGACAGGGCACCTGCGACATTCTGTTCACGCGCATTGGAGGGATCACCGATCCGCCCGCCGCCCAAGGGCGACCAGGCGAGCACGGCCATATCCATGGCAATCGCCTGATCCAGCTCGCCATTTTCAATTGTGTCGATCCGCAGCGGCGACAGTTCGGGCTGTGTCGACACAATCGGCACCGCGCTGAATTGCGCCAGCGTAGCAGTCTGCGCCTGCGTGAAGTTCGACACGCCAAAGGCGCGGATCTTGCCTGCGTTGTGCGCCGCCTCAACCGCGCGCGCGATTTCCTGCGGGTGGGTGAGGATGTCGGGCCGGTGGATCTGCCACAGGTCGATACGGTCGGTGCCCAGCCGCTGCAGGCTGTCATCGATGGCTTTTGTCAGATATTCGGCGCTGCTGTTATAGGGCGTGGGCGGGGTGATGCCGCCCTTGGTCGCCAGCACCATCCGGTCGCGATATTCTGGCGCATCGGCAAAAACGCGGCCCAATAACTCTTCCGCCTTGCCAAAGCCCTGCTCACCAAAACCATAGATGTCGGCGGTGTCAAACAAGGTGATGCCAGCTTCAAACGCGGCATCGATGGCGGCGCGTGCGGCGGACAGTTCCAGTCCGGCAAAGCGCCACATGCCCCAGGCGATGGAGGAAATTTCAATGCCGCTCTTGCCCAATGGGCGCGTGGTCGGCGGGGAGGGTAAAGTCATATTTTCTTGCTCTTCTGTGAAGGTGGTGATGTGGATTCGCGTATGACAAGTTCGTGCGGCAGGCGGCGATGCTCGATCCCGCCTTCGCCGAACAACAGCTCGGCTGCGGTCGATGCGAGGTCGCGCACCGGTTGGCGCACGGTGGTCAGGGGTGGCCAGACGACCCGCGCCAGCGTCGTGTCGTCGAACCCGCCGACCGAAAGCTGTTCGGGTACCTGTATGCCCCGGCGATGCGCGACGGCCAAAACGCCTGAGGCCATGTCGTCGTTCGAGGCGAAAATGGCAGTTGGCGGACTTTTCAGCGACAGGAATTTCTCCGTCGCCGCCACGCCGCTTTCAAAATCAAACTGCCCTTCGGCAATGAGCGCAGGGTCGACCGAGATGCCGACGCGGCTCAATGCCCGCTCATAACCTGCCCGCCGTTCGGCGCTCGCCATATGATTGGGGTGGCCGATGATGAACCCGATCCGGCGGTGGCCGATATTGATCAGATGCGTCGTCATGTCGTCGGCGGCTTGCGTGTCGTCCATGAACACTGAAGATGTCAGCGCATGGTTGGTGCCGGGCGAAATGCGGACGAAGGGAATGTTGAGCGCCTCCAGCGCGGAAAGCACGGGCGCGCAGTCGGTGACAGGCGACGACAGAATTGCGCCATCGACATGCGTCTGGCGCACCATGCCGCGCACCTGTTCGCCAACATCGGGGTCCGCCACATCCACAGGCTGCGCGATCAGGCGCATCCCCTCGCTATGGCAGCGGTCCCAGCAGCCCTGCATGATCTGGTGCATGTAATAGGGCGAGTGATTGTCGTAGATCAGCGCGATCTGCCCCGATTTCGTCCCCGCCAAAATGCGCGCGGCAATGCTGGGGGAAAAGCCGAGTTCGGCCATCGCTGCATCGACCTTCGCCTTGGTGGTGGCGCTGACATAGGGATGGTTGTTGAGCACGCGGCTGACGGTCTTGACCGCAACCCCTGCGAGCTTTGCCACATCGCGGATATTCGCGCGAATATTGCTGTTGGGACTCATGCGCCAAACTCCTCCGTCAGGGAGGCGAATAATGGCGCAAACTTGCTGTCTTTGCGAGTGAATACAGGCGGCTGGCCATAAGGCGCGGCAACGGCATGGGTGCCTTGGGCATAGTCCACCCCCGACCACAGATGCACCCATTTTCCTTCGGGCAGGATGACATTACGCCCCGTCTGGTCGGCTTCGACCACGGGCGCGACGAGCATGTCTGCGCCATAAAGATATTGGTCCTGCACATCATAATAGGCCGGATCGTCATAATGCAGGAAAAGCGGGCGCTGGAGCGGCAGGCCGGTGGCCACCGCCTCGTCCGACAGGGCGCGGACATAGGGTGCAAGGCGCGCATGCACCTGGCTCATCCGTGCAAAATGGGTAAGGAATTCGGCGCTGCTGTCGAGTTGCAGATTGTCGGCGGGCCGGTTGCCTTCATGGCTGCGCATAACAGGGGCAAAGGCGGCCATATCGATCCAGCGGTGCATCAGGTCGGCGCTGCGCACCACGCCGTGCAGGCTGGTGTATCCGCCCAGATCGCTATGGTGATAGGCATTGCCGAGCAGGCCCGAGGACAGCGCGCCGGTCAGGACAGTATTGATCCCGTCATGGCGCGAAAAATCGACGCACTGGTCACCGGCCCACAGCAACGGGCAATAGGCCTGCACGCCCGAATAGCCCGCGCGCATGAAAAAGGTGGCATCGCCCGTCTTACCGCGCGATGCGATGGCATCGGCGTTGACCTTGGCCCAGAGAACCGGCCATCGGTTATGCGCTTCCATAGGGTCGGAACCGTTGAACAGCCGCACATCGGTGGGGAGATATTCGCCGAAATCCGCCATCCAGCCCGACAGGCCGAAATCGAGCATTTCCTGCCCGATGATGCGTTCGGAAAACCACGCTGCGGCCTCGGGGTTGGTGAAATCGACCACGCCTGCGTCGAATTCGCCAAAATCGACGGCATAGGGTTCGTCGCTGTCCTGCCGCAACGCCAGATAGCCAAGCGACGCTGCTTCGCCAAATAGCGGTCCGTCAACGGCGAGATAGGGGTTCACATAGCCCAAAAAGCGCACGCCCCGTTCCGCCAGTGCGGCGATCCGGTCGGGAAGGTCGGGGTAGCGCGTTGCATTCCATTGCCAGTCCCAGAACAGGCGCTTTCCAAAGCTGGTTTGGCGGATGCCAATCCAATCCTCGCACCATAGCCCGGTCAGTGCCGCGCCCGAGGCGGCGATTTTTTCAAAGCGCGCAAATGTATCCTGCCCGTTTTTCAGGCCGACAATTGCACCCGATATCGCCCAGTCGGGCAAGGGAGGTTGACGGCCGAAGCGGTCGGACATCTGGCGGACCAGTTCGGTCCGTCCGGATGCCGTAAACAGCTCCAGATTCAAATCGGCTTTCCAGCATTCAATTCCGGCGCGACTCCCGTCTGTCAGATCGAGGACCGAATAGGCGGCAGTATCAAGGTGGACGGCATAATTGTGGGAGCTTAGCCAGGTCGGCTGCGGATAATTGGTGGTCCAATAATCGCCGCCTGCCAGCCCTTCGGCATCCATGGTCTGGGTCAGCTTGGTCGATTTGTCGCGGCCGACGCCCGGTTCGGACGTCCAGAAGGGAAAGCTCCGTCCATTGAGGCGCAGATAGGACATTTGTTCCCCGCCGCCCCAAAAGGCCTCGCCGCTTTCGCTGCGCATATCGATCCACAGCCGGTTGATCGCATCGTCGGTGCAGCGGATTCGCAACGCCAGTTTTCGGGCATCCATATCGACCTTGATTCCCAGGATCGAGTCGGGTCGGTCGCTGCTCCAAAGGCGAATCGCACCTTTGTCATTGGCGAAGCAATCAAGTGGCAGTCGCAGGTGCAGATCGTCGCCGATCCGGAAATTGCCGCGCACCATTTCCATATCCGGTGTGCCGATGCCGATGGCAAAGGCAGGGGCATGGGTGCGGTGCGCCAGGACGCAGATTTCTCCGGCAAAAAGGTCAAAGCCATCGACGTGCATGATGATCTGCGATGGCACTGCGCTATCCCTCTCTCCGGTTTAGAAGGACTATGGCATCCTTGCCACAGTCGTTGCGATAATGTGTCCGCCTATATGACACCGCTAGACATATTAAGTCAATCTGGTTAGAGGGCCGAATTACGAACGGTATAACCCGCTAAAGCTTTTCTTGCTTGCCTAAACTCAAGCAAAATAGTTGAGAATGGGGTAGCCGAATTTAAGGGAGGTGCCTTATGCAAAGTTCCAAGTTCCATAACCGTAATCTAATCCGTGCCACATTGCTGGGCGGCTGCGCTGCTGCGCTCGGTTTCAGCGCGCCTGCGATGGCGCAGGTCGAAGAAATCGTCGTGACCGCACAGAAGGTCGAAGAAAATGTGCAGGACGTGCCGATCGCCATCACCGCTGTGTCGGGTGATGCGCTGACCGCTGCCGGCACCACAAGCCTTGAAAATCTGGGCCAGCTGGTTCCTTCGGTTACCTTCCGCAAGGGCACAACCAATGCAAACTCCGCGGTCGTTCTGCGCGGCGTCGGTACCATTTCCTTCTCGATTGCTGCTGAACCCAGCGTTTCGACCGTTGTTGACGGCGTCGTCCTCAGCCGTTCCGGTCAGGCCTTTGCCGATCTGGTCGAAATCGAGCGTCTCGAAGTCCTGCGCGGACCTCAGGGCACGCTGTTCGGCAAGAACGCGTCGGCCGGATTGATCAACGTCGTTTCAAAGGGCGGCACGGACACGTTGGAAGGTGAGTTCACCGCTGAATATTATGAAGGCGACGAAGTCCGCACACGCGGCACCATTTCGGGCCCGCTGGCCGAAAATCTGACCTTCCGCGCGAATGGCTTCTTTGGGAAGTATAAGGGCAACATTACCAATGTTGCACCGTTCCAGACCCGCGACAGCAAGATCAACGGCTATGAGCATCTCGGTTTCCGCGGCCTGCTCGATTTCGACAATGGTCCTGCACGGATCAAGATCATCGCTGACTATTATGAAGCCGACGACGATTGTTGCGGTGAAGTCACCGGCGTATCGCGTGGCGCGCAGCTCAACGCTGAACTCAACCTGCCGCTCGGCGTAGCGCAAGGTGAAAACCAGCGTTTTGTCAGCCACAATCTGGTCACCCAGTCGCTCGATCGCCAATGGGGTCTGACCGTCAATGCCGATTTCGACGTCTTCAGCGACCATGTGCTGAGCGCGATCTACGGCTATCGCAACTGGAACAACACCGAATTGCGCGAAGGCGACTTCCTGCCGCGCGCGATTGTCGGAACTCCTGAACTGCACGACCGTGGCTTTGTCGAAACAGATCAGCAGAGCCTCGAACTGCGTCTGGCCTCGGACCAGAGCAAGGCGTTCAAATATCAAGTTGGTGGTTTCTACTGGAAATCGGAAAATACGCAGGACTTTACCCGTCAGGTTGTTTCCTGCACGACCTCGACCCTGCCGATTGATCCGGTGTCCGGCGCACGTCCGTGCAACCTGACCGACACCGTCAACACTTTGTTCCCGACCGCAACGTCGAACAGCCTTGTGAACATCGAAAACTACGCCCTGTTCGGTCAGGCAACCTATGACTTCACCGACTGGATTGGTCTGACGGTTGGTCTGCGCTGGACGCATGACTCGATCGATTATGCCCATCGTCGCTTCCCGGGTGTCAACCGCACCACGGGTCTGCCCGCAACCGGCCCCGGCGTTTCGGGCGCGCCTGCAGGTGGAACGGTCGCCAGCGGCGGTAACGGCACTGTTCTGTCGACCGGATCGTCGTCCAACAGCAACTTCTCGGGCAAGGCCGTCCTCACCGTGAAGCCGTCCGACGATGTGCTTCTCTACGGCAGCTACACCCGCGGCTATAAGGGCCCGGCGTTCAACGTCTTCTTCAACCATACGGCGCCGACCAACTCGGTTCCGATTGACGAAGAAACGTCGGATTCGTTCGAACTGGGTATCAAGAGCCGTTTCGCCGACAACCGCATCCAGCTGAATGCGTCGGCGTTCCAGGTGACCTATGACGGGTTCCAGGCGAATAACTTCGTGTTGCTGAATGGCGCCGTTGTGACCAACCTGACCAACGCAGGTACGGTTCGCAGCACCGGTTTCGAACTGGACGCGCTTGCCAATCCGGTTGAAGGTCTCGACCTGTTCGGCAGCGTGGCTTACGCCGATGCCAAGGTTCGCCGTTTCAACCCCAACCCGCTGACCAACGCACCAGACGCGCGTAACGGCACGAAATTGCCGCTGGCGCCTGAATGGAGTTGGAACATCGGTGCGGCTTATGAAACGCCGTTCAACATCTTTGGCGCCGAAGCCAAGGTCTATGTCCGGACCAGCTACAACCATGTCAGCAGCCAGTTCTCCGATCTCGGCCAGAGCGGCCCGATCGATGCCTATGGCCTGTGGAATGCGAGCGTCGGCTATTCGGATGCCGACGACAACTGGCGGATTACCTTCATCATGAAGAATATCACCGACGACAGCTATGTCCTGCTGAACACCAGCGCCGGACAGCGTCTGCACATCCCGCGCGACGCCGACCGTTATATGGGCGCGTCGCTGCGGTTCCGCATCTAACACTGACCTGAGATAGGGTCGCACCAAAGGGGGCTGGAATCCATATGGGTTCCGGCCCTTTTTTTATGCATTTTTTTGGGGGGTAAACCAGGACGGGTGGTGCGAGACCAGTAGCAAACCACCCGTCCTTGTTTGTGGGGTGTTGAACGTAAATAGTAATGCACTCCCCGTGCCAGTTTTGTGCTGCCTATTAAAAACAGGAGGTTAGCTGGTTACCGTGGCATTAACCATGTTGGCCGCTGTAAAGAAGTTCGACAAAAAACCGACAGACGCGGACAAACGACGTTTACATCTGTAATCGAATCGATTACGTCTGTAGTCGGAGAATGCGAAAAATGACCCTTGAACGTATTAGTGATGCAGAGCTGACGGTATTGGAAATCCTGTGGGAACAGGCGCCGCTGACCGCGACCGAAGTGGCAGAGCGTATTCCGGCGGATCGCGACTGGTCCCTGCCGACGGTCAAGACGCTGCTGTCGCGCCTGCTGGCCAAGGCGGCGGTTGAACACCGCGCCGATGGCCGCCGTTTCCTTTATTCGCCGCTGGTCGAGCGGGAGGATTATGTCTCCCATGAATCCAAGCGGCTGGTCGACCGGCTGTTCGGCGGCAAGTTCATGCCGCTGGTTGCGCATCTCGCCGAGCAGGAAAAGCTGAGCGATGCGGACATTTCCGAGATTGAGAGATTGCTGAGGGAGATGAAGTCATGAGCGTTGAATTCAGTCAGGCATGGCTGGTCGACAGCTTGTTGGTAACAACATTGCTGATGGCCGCAATTTTATGTGTCCGCAAACCGGTCGCCAAGCTGTTCGGCCCCGGCGTCGCCTACGCCCTCTGGCTCGTCCCCGCCGCCCGCCTGCTGATGCCCAGCCTTGAGGGCGAGCCCGTGCCTTTGGCGGAAAACGGCCAGTCGATCAGCGAAGCTGTCCGCCATTCGGTCCTGACCTCAGTACCGTCAGAAGCTTCAGCCGGGTTAACAAACTCGGCAAGCAGCGCGGTTGCAACCGTTGATTTCATGGCGCTGGGCATTACATTCTGGCTGGGCGGTGCGGTGCTGTTCTTCATCATCCAGATGATCCGCTACGCCTCAATGCGCGACGACCTCCTCGCAGAAGCCGAGGAAATAGCCCAGATTGAGGGCGTTAAAGTGGTCGCGTCCGACCTCGTTGCCGGACCACTCGCCTTCGGTCTGTTCAAACGCTACATCGCCGTGCCGCTGGACTTCACAAAAACCTATTCCCCCGCCGAACGCGACCTCGCTCTGGCCCATGAAATGGCGCACCATAAATCGGGCGATCTCTTCGCCAATCTGGTCGCATTCATCATCCTGTGCCTGCAATGGTTCAACCCGGTAGCCTGGATGAGCTGGAACGCATTCCGCTTCGATCAGGAAGCCGCCTGCGACGCCCGCGTTCTGGCTGGAAAGGGCGCAGAAGTTCGCGCCATCTACGGACAGGCGCTGGCACGCACCGCCTTTGACGGCGTGCCGACATTCGCAACGGCGCTCAATTCGCCAAAAACCATAATAGAAAGACTGAGGAGGCTTACCATGAAAGACGCCAGCACCCAGCGCCGGCTACTCGGCAAACTGGGAATTTTGACCGCAGCGGCCGTCATACTGCCCTTGACCGCAACGATTGTACCCGCCGTGGTAGCCCAAGACGAGGCGGCAGCGGAAAATGGAAAAGCTGAACCCGTCAAGCGGAACGTCCAGATCATTAAGATCAAAAAGGATGGCGAAACCATCAATGTTGTCGGCCATGATGGTGACGGTGAAGTCACCAAGGTCGAACGCGATGGCAAGACGTTCATCTTCCGCACCGACAAGAAGCTGACCGAACAGGAAGTCGAGCAGTGGATCGAGAATGCGGAGAAGTCACGGCTGGAAGCGGACAAGGCGCTTGCCGAAGCCGACGGTGCGCGTGCCCAGGCCGACATCGCCCAAGCTGAAGCCGATAGTGCTGCTGCCGCAGCCGACGGTGCCCGCGCCGCCGCCGAAGTCGGCCGCCGCGAAGCCATTCGCGTCATGACCAACATGAATATCGCATCCTATATTCCCGAGATCGACATCAAGGAAATCACCAAGAACTGCCAGGAAGGGCAGCCGGTAACCACCGATGTTAGCGGCTTTGACGGGCAGAATAGCTCACGCATTCGTCTCGTTATGTGCGGCAAGGGGCAGGCCAAGATCGCCCGCGTCGAAGCCATCAAGGGTCTGCGCGAAGCGCGCGGCGATATCGACAAGGACAAGGATATCCCGGAAAAAATCCGCAAGGAAGTCGTCGAAAAGCTCGAGCAACAGATCCGTAAACTGGAAAGCCAAGCGGACAAGGCCGATTAACAGGGTGTACTGAACCGAACATAAGCTCCCCTTTTCAATTTGTTCGGCCGGGGCGGTTTTCTTGAACCGCCCCCTTTTCTTTTTACCCCAATGCGCCATATCGGGTTTATGAGTTGGCCCGACAGCATTCGCGCAGGCGAAACCGAACAGCACGAACCACTGGTTCGCCGCGTACTTGCCCCCAATCCTTCGCCATACACTTACACGGGCACGCAAACATGGTTGGTCGGGGCAGGCGATGATATCGCTATTATCGATCCCGGGCCGACCGGGAGCGGACAAAGCATTGGCGATCCTGCGGATATTAACGGCGAAGGACATGTCGACGCGATATTGCGCGCCGTCGACGGAAGGCGGGTCTCCGCGATCCTGTGCACCCATACGCATCGCGACCACTCTCCGGCAGCGGCGCCGCTAAAGCTGGCAACCGGCGCGCCCATCATTGGATGCGCGCCTTTGGTCCTGAAAGATGACGGCCCACGCGCGGATAGCGCCTTCGATCCCGATTATGCGCCTGACCGGATTTTGTCCGACGGTGAACAAATTGCCGGCGACGGCTGGACGCTTCAGGCCGTAGCCACGCCCGGACATACATCGAACCATATTTGCTACGCGCTCGTAGAAAGTGGGGCCCTTTTTACGGGCGATCATGTCATGAAATGGTCGACTAGCGTGGTCAGTCCCCCCGACGGCGACATGAGCGATTATATGGCAAGCTTGCAAAAGCTCTATGACCGCGAAGACCGGGTTTATTATCCTGCCCATGGTCCAGCGGTCGAAAATCCCCGTCAACTGGTGCGTGGTATGATCGGGCACCGGCGACAGAGGGAGCGGCAGATACTGAATTTGCTCGAAAGCGGAGAGGGCCACATTCCCGTTATGGTCGCCGCGATGTACAAGGGGCTCGATCCACGCCTTAAGGGCGCGGCGGGGCGATCTGTACTGGCGCATCTGGTTGACCTGCAAAATCGCGGCGAGGCAGCGGTCTCGGGGGACAGGTGGCAACGGATCGGTGGTGCAGCAACTGCTTGAGCTTTGCGATAGCGGGTGTTAGTCCTGCCAGCGGGTCAGCATGCTATATCGGGAGGGATATATGGCCACAGTTGCGCCCGCAGCCAACACTGCAACATCGGATGACCGCTTTTTCATGCGCATGGCAACGGTTATGGCGCTCACAATCGTCGCCGGTTTTGCCCTGCACTTCGCAATGGGGCGCTCCACCTTTGCTGCGCGTCCTCTCGTCCATGTGCATGGCATAGCGTTCATGGGATGGGTTGTGCTGTTCGTGACGCAAGTGCGCATTGCAACCGGTGGATCTTTGGCGTTGCATCGGCGGTTGGGCTGGATTGCGGCGGGCTGGGCCGTTTTGCTCGTTATCATGGGGTTCGCCATTACGATTGATGTGGCACGCCTCGGAAAAACACCGTTCTTCTTTCTTCCACAATATTTTCTGATCGCCAATCCGCTAACGGTGTTATGCTTTGCGCTATTGACCACCGCTGCAATCCGACTTCGTCATAGCTCGGACTGGCATAAGCGGCTCCACATATGTGCAACAATCGCAATCATCGGCCCTGGTCTTGGTCGAATCTTACCAATGCCCCTAATGGGTCGTTATGCTTTCGATATTGTTTTGGCGGTTTCATTGCTGTTTCCGGTCATCGGCATGATCCGCGATCGTAGGAACGATGGACGCGTGCATCCGGCTTGGTGGCGTGGCGTAATTGCGATTGCACTGATCGTCCCGCTTTCGCACCTGATCGCAAATTCACCCATCGGTGATTATCTGTACGCTACCGTCACCGCTGGATATCCCGGCGCAACGGTTCAACCATGGGAGTTCGGTCCGCCGCCACCGATGCCAAGCTGATCGAGATAGCATTGGTGAAAATGCCATTCGTGCTTATGTAACGGTCATGAACCGGTTTCCCTCTTCTAATTGGTCGATGCGGATCGGTGCGTTACTGATTCCGCTCTTGTTTCTGCTGGGCATTTGGTGGGCGATCGACGGCTTGCGGTCTTGGCGGGACGGCCCTTCACCGGAAACAATTGCGAGCGCCAGCTTAACCGGAATTCGCGAACAAAATCGCTTGTCAGCTTTCGCTGCCAATTATGCGGCTGTGGTCACGAGCGAACAACAACGCTTCGGCTTGTCCGCGAAGAAGACACTGATCATGCAAGGCCTTGTCAGATATGAGGTTGATCTGAGCAAATTGACCGACGACGATGTCCGTTGGGACGCGTCGACCGGGATATTGCGGGTAAAGATCCCTGCTATCGAGACGGCTCCGCCGCAGATCGATTTGAAATCGATTCAGGAATATGGAGAGAATGGCATATTGCGCGCGTTCACCAATGTTGATGATGTGTTAGACGAAGCAAACCGTGACAAAGGAGTAGCTGAACTCACCCGTCAAGCAAATGGTCCGGTTCCAATGCGTCTCGCGCGAGACGCATTCAAAAGGGCAATAACAAATAATTTCCAGGCGCCGCTGCGGGCGGCCGGTCTGGATGCTAAAGTTCAAGCCTATTTCGCAGATGAACTTGGCGGTAATGTCACAACGCGTTGGGATGAATCAACGCCGCTTGGTGAGATTGTGAAATAAAAACCGGTCGCAGGCGAAGACAAGCCATATCCAATGCGCTAATGCGCTGATGAATACTGACAATAGTGGAATTCCAAAATGAACGCTCCAACCCGTGAAAGCCTGCAAGGCGTTGATCTTTTAAGCGAAATCAATCGACTTAAAAAGGAACGCAACGCCGTCATTCTGGCGCATTATTATCAGAAACCGGAAATTCAGGATCTCGCCGATTTTGTCGGGGACAGCTTGGAGCTCAGCAAGCGCGCAGCCGAAACCGACGCAGATGTCATTGCTTTTTGCGGCGTGAAATTCATGGCCGAAACGGCAAAAATCCTGAGCCCGCAGAAGACCGTTATTTTACCCGATTTGGCCGCCGGCTGTTCGTTGGAAGATGCTTGTCCACCCGGCAAATTCAAGGCTTTCCGGGCCGCGCACCCTGATCATATAGCGCTTACTTACATTAACTGTTCGGCCGAAGTGAAGGCATTGTCGGATATCATCGTCACAAGCAGCAGTGCCGAGACAATCCTTGCGCAAATACCGCCGGAGCAGAAAATCATATTTGGTCCCGACCGCCATTTGGGGGGCTATCTATCCCGGAAGTTCAACCGCGAGATGCTTCTGTGGCCGGGCGTGTGCATTGTCCATGAGGCGTTTAGTGAAACCGAGTTGTTGAAACTGAAAGCGCAATATCCCGGTGTACCAGTGGCCGCGCACCCTGAGTGTCCGCCGCACATTATCGATCATGCCGATTATGTTGGCTCCACAAGCGGCATCTTGCAGTTCGCAAAATCTTTGACGGGTGACACGCTAATTGTTGCGACCGAGCCGCACATTATTCACCAAATGGAAAAGGCCGAGCCTTCGAAGAAGTTTATCGGAGCCCCCGGAGCCGACGGCAATTGCGCATGCAATATTTGCCCCTACATGGCGTTGAATACGATGGAAAAACTTTACTTCGCGCTGCGCGACCTCCAGCCCCAGATAGAATTGGATGAGGAGATACGGCTTGCAGCCAAGCGCAGCCTTGACCGTATGCTGGAAATGGCAAGCGGTACCGTCGGAAAAGGCGATTTGGGGCGGGCGTAGGTTATCTCTCTGAGGACTAGCCCGATCCTCTCTTTTCCTTCAGCTACTAGATTGGCTATGTCATGAAGTTCACGTTGAAAGACTTTCATCTGCGGTCCTTTGTCGCAGCGACCCTTTCCGAGGATCTCGGGCCAACCGGACGTGACATTACTTCTGAGAGTGTCATTCCGGCCGACGTGCATTTCGCAGGCGTCATGGACAGCCGCGATCCCATCGTTGTCGCGGGGCTACCAATTGCAGCCGCTTTTTTTAAGCATCTGGATTCCGGGATGAAAATCGACATTTTGGCGTCGGAGGGTCAGCAGGTAGCGGCCGGGACGGACTTGATGTGGCTGAAAGGACGCGCGCGCGCGATGCTGACGGCAGAGCGATCCGCGCTTAATACGGTTCAGCATCTTTCGGGCATTGCCACGATGACCCGCAAATATGTGGATGCTATTGAAGGTACAGGCTGCACCCTGCTTGATACCCGCAAGACGATACCGGGACTGCGCATATTGGAAAAATATGCCACGCGTATGGGCGGCGCCACCAACCACCGAATGGGGCTTTGGGATGCCGCTATGATCAAGGATAATCATGTCGCGGTGGCTGGAAGCGTGGAGGAAGCGGTGCGGCGTGCCAAGGACGCTGGCGTTGCGCGTATCATTCTTGAAGTTGATCGAATTACCCAGATCGAACCTGGCCTAGCCGCCGGTGCAAACCATTTGTTGCTCGACAATATGGATGTCGATGAACTGAAGGCGGCGGTCGCTCTTGTCGCCGGCCGTGTTCCTACGGAAGCTTCTGGCGGGGTCACGCTCGAAACAATTCGTGCCAAGGCGGAGACAGGCGTGACCTATATTTCCGTTGGTCGCCTGACGCAAAGTGCGCCTGCTGCGGATATTGGACTGGATTTTGCGCAAGCTTAAAGGATGAGGCTTCGTCTTTTCCTCATTTCGTTATGTATGTGGCTTTCGATTGCGCCAGCGCATGCGCAGGCTTGGCAATGCCGGGCACCCAAATTTGCAACCCGACCCGCGTTGGAACTGCCAGAACCCGGGCAGGCCCGCCGAACACCCGTCCAAGGCTATACACTGGCGTTAAGCTGGAGCCCCGAACAATGCAGGGGGCGGGAGCGTGATCCGGCGATGCGCTACCAATGTTCGGGTGACATTGGCGAATTTGGATTTGTTTTGCACGGTCTGTGGCCAGAATCAAACGGACCAAATTATCCGCAATATTGTAGGTCTGTAGGCGTGCTCTCGCGCGACATGGTGAAGCGCAACATGTGCATGACCCCGACCCCCCAGCTTCAGCAACATGAATGGGCAAAGCACGGAACGTGCATGGCCAAAACGCCTGAAGCTTATTTCGGTGCTGCCAGGCTTTTGTATCACGCAATCCAATTTCCCGACATGATCCGGCTTTCGCGTCAGTCTGAGCGGGGAACAGCGTTGACCGCTGCAAACATCGCTGAAGCGTTTGCCGAGTTAAATGAGGGGCTGCCCACCTACGCATTTAAGGTCAGAACGAACAGTAAAGGCTGGTTAGAGGAGGTGATGATTTGTCTGGGAAGAAACTTTAAGCCCCGCAGATGCCCGCGATTCACGCAAGGTGCACCGAACAACGCGACGATAAAGGTGTGGCGCGGTTCAAGTGGAGAATCGAAGCGAAAAGATGCTTTGCTAACTCGCAAGGTCAGTAATCTTGCTAACCCTCGATAATCCGCGTTCCGGGGTGATGTTTATCGAGATGCTTTTTGATTATCCGAAGGTTTTTGCTATTGGATCGCCAAACAAAGTCGAAAACATCGCCGACCAGCGGCACCGCACCAATCGCAGTATCAACGCCGACATTGGCTGCCATCCTTATAAGCTGCCACTTCGACATTCCCAGATTGCGGGCTTCCCAAACAATATAGGCCCCCATCGCCGCTGTAACGACATCGCCAAGTACTGGTACCAGCCCGACGACCGTGTCCAAACCAAAGGGGATTTTAGTTCCGGGAATATGAAAGGACCTTTCAAGCACTTTCTCCATCGCCTCAACGCGCGCGCGTACAGAATGGGGATCGCTGCCCATGCCTGGCAAATCTTTCGCTAACTTAGCAAACTGCTCTTGTGAAAGCGGCATCCGATGCACTCCTTTCCTGTTATGTTGTGTCGCGCCCCAGATATTGCAACAGGTGCCAACCGCGCCCGTTCGACACATGTCCGAGCAAACCGGGTCGTGCAACCGACCAGCGCAGGGGATTGGCGATGGGGATGAAGTTGCGCATATCCTGCAATTCGGTTTCGGCTTGAGCTAGCAAATCAGCGCGGGCTTCAATCGTAGTTGCCATACGAGCTTCGTAAACTAGCCGGTCGGCATCTCGACTACAGATAACGCTTACGGTGCAAGACAGTTGGTCCATATACCAAGCCGGACTGGATTGATCGGCAGAGCGATCTATTAAGCGAAGGTCATGCGGTCTGTCGATTGTGACGCGTTCTACTTCAAGTCCGATCAATGCCATATCTGCCCGAAGACGGGCGAAGAATATGCGACCGCCATAGCCACGAGGTAAGGCGACCCGCAAAGGACGTACTTGGCCATTGCTGTTTTCCCAACTTTCAATGGTTCTTTTTGCGGTTGCCTTCCGTGCTTCGATCTGACCTGCGGCCCATTCAGGCCGGGGAACAGATAACCGGTTAGGCAGGTTCTCCGGGACAAGGGTCAAAGCCTCGCGCCAGGCCATGATATCGAATGCGGTCAAAAGCTTGGGCCGATCGATAGCCATGGCAATGGCATCGCGATTTTCACGGGACGATAGAAACGATCCGCCTTCTACAAATAAGAGGCCAAAGAGCCCTGGCACGGGATCGAAATGAATTTCGCCAGCATTTATTCGCGCCGCCTCCAGCAGCGGGAAATCTTCAAATCTCCCGCCCTCTACAAGGTCGCTCTGTCCTTCAAGATAGTGTGCCAATGCTAATGATGCTGGACTACTTCGAATAGTCACGGTTTCCGGCTCGAGCACGGTTTTACCGTCGTCATCAAGACTTCGAAGGCGCAACTGCATTGCGTCACCCCGCTTTTCGGCCTGCATTGGTCCGGACCCGTAGCCTTTGCGGGCCAGACCGAATTCTGGCTGGGCCAGCATTTCCAAAAGATAAGGCATTGGCGCCTTTAAACGCACTTCCACAACTTTGCCGGTCATTGGAACAACGCGGTCGATGACGGCCAGTTCCGAATTGAAACGACCTTTACGCAGTTCCCTGATGCGGCTTGTTAACAAGCCCGCGACCTCGCTTGACGTGACCTCGCGACCATCATTCCACCGTGTTTTGTTTAAGCGAAAGATGTAACTCAAGCCGTCATCGGTAACGATCCATCTGTTGGCGAGGCCGGGCGCCACCCGGCCTTTACTGTCGAAGGCGACAAGACCTTGCGCAGTTGCTCCCCGTAGATAGGCAGATGCTAACGGTAGCGGTATTGCCGAAATGCTAAATGGGCGAGGTCGGCTTTCGATGATATCTACTCGAACACGGCTGTTATCCACCCCTTCGGAACACCCTGCCAAAAGCATGAATATTGCGGCGAAACACAGGAGGCGGGTCATTGCGCCACAATAGACACTATGGCTTTCGGCACAATCCATCTGTCACTTATCCGAACAGGCAAAAACCAGAATTTCATTTGGTGAAGATGGGAGCATTTCTCGAACGGCTTTATTCATATTGTCAATTTTGCTCGTCGTGTCTGAGTCAGGGCTGCATTTGGTGACTTCATATCGTTGCCTAGCAATTCGAGCCTTTTCCATAGCATCCAATCCCAAAAGATATCGCTCTATTCGATAGACTTCATTTTTAGGTTCGTAACTGACGATGGAAACCTGCGCGTCATTGTTGGGGACGAAACTACGCGACCAGGTACCTGCAGTGTCGATATATTGGGTGCGCCCGTTGACACAGCCATTATTAGACCAAGTGAAAGTAACGTCGGCTGTGTCCGAAACTGTAATGCGGCTGCGCTCTTGCTGCAAAACGCACCGTCGATTTCCAGCATTGGCAGGTGCAGAAGTGCTTTTTGGAGTAAGATCCCCGGTCATCGCCGTTCGCACGCGCTCGTCGACTTCGTCAAAAGAGGGGCGCACAAAGAATACAATAATGGCAGCAACCAGCGCCACACTACCGATACCAGCAGCAATCTTGAAACGGTCGCGTTGTGCACGCTCGGTGAATTGCCATGCGGCCCCGCCGGCAACGGCGCTGACCACGAGCAGAAGTGTAGCTAGGGCGAGATGATTTTCGCGTTCACCGATAACGGCATGTTCGGCATCACTGCGCACTTTGCCCTCACGGCTGCGTTTCAACTCGCTCGCGATACGGGCCTCGGTTTCCACTTTCGCCCTGATTGCGGCCTCGCGTTCGGCTTCGGCGCGGGTTAGCTCGGCTACCGAACGACACTCATTAGTTACCGCCGCAAGATTGACGCCGTTGCCCTGCAGAAATGTAATTACTTCACGCACGGAAATGGCAAAATAAAACTCTGCGCCGCCCCCGTCAGCGACCGACCCAAAGCTGTTTATTCCGATAACCCGACCGCAGGAATCCGCCAATGGGCCGCCGCTGCTCCCCGGTGCGATCGGCGCGGTGTGCAGAAGGGATTCGACCGATTTAGAACTGCGTCCCGATGAAATGGAACCGCGCGTTTTCACAGGAGGTGATGGGCGCAAGACATCTTCTTCGCTTTGCTCCAAAGCAATATCGACATTGGCAGGGTAGCCGATTGCAAAAACATCAGCGCCGTCGCCAACGATTCCGGAGAAGAAACTGGCAGGTATCAGGCGACCATTTCCAGCAAGTTGTAATAGAGCAAGATCTTTCCCAGGCGAAGACGCGATCAAACGGGCGCTATAAGTCGCGCTTCCCTCGGACGGAATTACCGTGAATGTTACGCTCTCGTCAGTACGCGCGGGTTCTGCGACATGCGCATTGGTTATGATCTTGTCTGATGCGACCGCCACGCCTGAGCCATATCCGATCAATGTACGCTGCCCATCAGAAGAGCTGAAAACGGCGATCCGCACCACACTGCGCGTTGCAGCAGCAATATCGCTTGCGTCACCGCGCGATTGTGAAATGGCGAAGGGGGCAAGAAGCAGCAAAAGCGCAAGAATATATCGCATGTGTCAGTCGACCATAAAAGCGCGGGCCAATCAACCTGCCATCAGCGACGAGGTTCATTTTCCTTCGGCGTCGGCTGCACCTCGACACCTTCGCGGCCTAAACGAATATCAAGCGGTACACCGCCCACCTCAGTATTGACGGTCACTCCGTCTTGCTCATTTATACGCACGTCGGTGTTACGTATACCCTCTGGCAGTTCTGGAATTTCGGGTAAGTCGAGTGGTTCAATCGGGCCTTCCGGATCCGGTTTTGTTACACGTTTCGGAGCGGCCTTTGGCGCGGCACCCTTTGTCGCTTGGCTCATGAAATCGCGCCAAATTCGTGCCGGCAACCCACCACCGTTAATTCCGCTCAAGGGACTGTTATCGTCATTGCCGATCCATACGCCTACGACGAGATCGCCTGCAAAGCCGACAAATAGGGCGTCGCGATTGTTCTGACTGGTTCCGGTTTTTCCAAAGGCCGGTATAGAAAGGCGCGCCGCGCGTCCTGTTCCGTCTGTGACCGTTGCTCCCAGTAGATCGAGCAACATCTGGTGCGTCCTTCCGCTAAAGCTACGCGGTCCAGAAAACAGCCATTCGATCCAGCCTTGCTCTTCCTGTTTGAACGCGTGCGGTTCAACGGGCCAAGCATTTCCTGCAACGCCGGCATAGGCCGAGGTCAATTCCAACAACGTGATCCCCGAACTGCCGAGTGCAAGGCTAGGATCAAGATTAAGCTTGCTCGTTACACCCAAATCTTCCGCCGCTTTGGCGACGGATTCTCCGCCAACCTGTTGGTATAAGCGCACGGACGCGACATTGCTCGATCGTGCAAAGGCTTCTCTCAGGCTGATGTCGCCACGATAATTGTCGCCCGAATTTTTCGGTCGGTACAAGCCTTCGTTGATCGGCGTATCCGCAATCAACGAATTTGGCGTCATCCCGGAGCGTAATGCAGCGAGATAAACGAAAAGCTTGAATGTTGATCCCGGTTGCCGCTTCGCCTGCGTAACCCGGTTGAATGCGGAATCCTTATAACTGCGCCCACCAACCATAGCGACAACTTCGCCATTCGGTCGCATTGCGACGAGCGCGACTTGCGCTTTGCCAAGGCCAGCATTCCCAGTTACGCGACGCGCGATATTCTGCAAGCGGGCATCCAGCGTCGTGGTAATTCGTACATCGGCATAACCGCTTTCGGTCAAAAGGCGAGCCTGCGGAATTGCCCAGTCCGCAAAATAGGTGCCAGTGGGAAGGCTGTCGCGCACACGCACGTCAAGCCGCGCTACGGGCGTGGAATCAGCCTTTTCCTGCGTTAGGGCGCCATTGGCCACCATCGCGCGCAGCACTAACTTGGCCCGTTTTGCAGCGCGTTCCGGATTTTTGGTGGGTGCCAACCGCGAAGGCGCTTGAACCAAGCCGGCCAGCATCGAAGCCTGCGACAAGGTCAGCCGTTCGGGTTGGCGGTAAAAATAGTGCAGCGAAGCCGCTCGCAGGCCGTAAACATTGTCACCAAAATAGACGTTGGACAGATATCGCTCCAATATCTCGTCCTTGGTTAAACGTCCCTCAAGCCAGAAGGCGATCAGCATCTCGCGTGCTTTTCGCGTAAGGCTGCGTTCCGGTGTCAAAAATGTGAATTTGGCAAGCTGCTGTGTGATGGTACTGCCCCCTTGGGTGATACCGCTGCCAAATGCATTCGACCATGCTGCACGCGCCAATCCGCGCGGGTCGATACCCCAATGCGAATAGAAACGACGGTCTTCGATCGACAGAAAGGCTTGGACTACATGCGGCGGCAAGGCGCTGACATCGACGGGTTTGTCTACAATAGCACCATTTCGGGCGATGGGTGTGCCATCCGATGCGAGAAGGGTAATACGTGGAGGGGCAATAGGCTGGAGCGACTTTGAAAGCGGTGCAGTCACTGCCAGCCACAAGATAAGCAGCATGAAAAGGAGTAGAAGTCCGGCAAAAACACGCGAAAACCACCACCATCGCGTTTTCCCCAGAAACGGCTTGTTCGGTGCGGCCGGCTGAGATTCGCCTTCCCATGGCTTGGGATTTTCCGGAAAAAGTCCGGCATATGCCTGATCAAACGCCGCAAGACGACTGTCGATGTCAGGGGCCGCAGGGGGTGAATTGTCGCGTTTAAAGAACATCGATTGGCTGTATTATCTATATAAGACGCTAAAGGCGAGTGTAAAAAACGGCACTACAAAAAGCTGTATGGGTCTACATCGACACCGACGCGGACGCCACGAGGAAATTGTAAACCACCCAGCCATTCACGGATAATCGCCTGCATTTCGACAGATCGCTGCGCATGGACCAAAAGCCGTTGTCGATAACGACCGCGCAGCATAGCGAGCGGGGCAGGTGCGGGACCATAGACATACATGCCATCCGCCTGAGGTGCCGCCCCGCCGATGGCTCGCGCCGCCTCGATCGCTTCGCGTTCGTCTTCGGAAGAAATAATGATGGCCGCAAATCTTCCAAATGGCGGCGCACCTGCCGATTTACGCTGTTCGGTTTCGGCGTCGTAAAAAGCGTCTCGGTCGCCGGCAACCAGCGCCGCGATGACGGGGTGGTTCGGATTGCGGGTCTGGATAAAGACTTCACCGGGTTTCTCACCGCGGCCGGCACGTCCAGCAGCTTGCGCAATCTGCTGGAATGTACGTTCCGCAGCCCGCAGATCGCCTCCTTCCAGCCCGAGGTCGGCGTCAATGACGCCTACGAGTGTCAGTTCAGGAAAGTGATAGCCCTTTGTGACCAACTGCGTTCCGATGATAATGTCGACAGCCTTGCTCTCCACGCGGGCGACGAATTCCGCTGCCTTTTCGGGGGACCAAAGCGTGTCCGATGTCGCAACTATAGTTCGCGCATCGGGCAGGAGACGGTTCACTTCGTCCGATATCCGCTCGACGCCTGGGCCACAGGCGACCAATGTATCCGCCTCGCCGCATTCCGGGCATTCTTCGGGTGGGGGCATAACATGGCCGCAATGATGACAGGCCAAACGGCGCACCAACCGGTGTTCGACCATCCAACTTGTGCAATTGGGGCATTGGAAACGATGTCCGCAGGTCCGGCATAAAGTGAGCGGTGCAAAGCCACGGCGGTTGAGGAACAACAGGCTTTGCTCGCCCCGTTCCAATCTTTCCTCAAGCGCTTTAAGCAGTGTCGGTGCGATCCAATGCTGTCGTTCGGGGGCGTCGATCGTCAGGTCAATGGCTTTGATTTCAGGCATTTTGGCTGCGCCGAACCGGGAATGAATTTCCAGACCTTTATACCGACCGATGGCAACCATATGGCGCGATTCAAGCGCAGGTGTGGCCGATGCCAGAACGACCGGAAAACCTTCAAACCGTCCACGCATTACTGCCACATCACGGGCGTGATACCTCACGCCATCTTCTTGCTTGAAGCTGGTTTCATGCGCCTCATCAACAATGATGAGGCCGGGATTTGCGAAAGGCAAGAAAAGGGCTGATCGCGCGCCCACTAGTACTTTGGCGCTCCCGTCGGCAATGGCGCGCCATACACGCCGGCGTTGTGTTGAACGCATATTGGAATGCCATGTCGCGGGTTCGACGCCAAAGCGTTCTTCGAATCGTTTCAAAAATGGCTGTGTTAGCGCGATTTCCGGGAGCAGGACCAAAATCTGTTTTTTCTGCCGCAACGCCTCAGCGACCGCCTCGAAATAGGTTTCGGTCTTTCCCGAGCCGGTAACGCCATCAAGGACAAAGGTATTGAATCCCCCTTCACGTACAGCCTTTATCATGACGTCAGCAGCAGCCTGTTGCGCCTCATTCAATGTTGGAGCCGCAAATTCAGATAGCGCTTCAGGAAAAGGGGTGTGGACGCTTATGGTGACGGGTTCAAAGGCGCCAGCTTTGATTAATCCGCGAATGATATTGTCGCTTACTCCAGCCTCTGCCGCCAGTTCGCGCACGAGGCCCTGCGCATCCTCCAGCGCATCTAACGCCGCAGCGCGTTGTGGCGTCAGGCGTGCTGGTTCCAATCCGGTGCGTCGATACTCGGTAATGGTACCCGATGTCGTAAATGCCGCAGACGATGCCAACACCATGCGCAACACAGCGGAATGCTGTGTAAGATAATAGTCTGCGACCCAATCGACGAGCCGGCGCAATCCTCGTCCGATTGGAGGGCATTCGACCAGTTCAAGTATGTTGCGCAATTTTTTGGCGTCAACGGGCGCGTCGCCAAATATGTCTTCATCCCAAATGACACCGGGAAGTTTACGCGGCCCAAGTGGTACCATCACCACGCAGCCCGGTCCCGCTTCCATACCGTCGGGAAGACGATAGTCGAGCGGGCCGATCGCCTGCGTCAGCAGGACTACACGGACACGTTTGGGCGGAGCACTCATAACAGCGATATAGGCACTCAAATGCGCAGCGTCACCATTTTGCGCAATGCGTTCATGGAAATAGCAGGCGATTGCTGATATCGCGGTTGCGGAGGAGACCAACACATGACCGTTTATACCAACCGTCGCCATATTCTGCTTTCGGGGGCAGCACTCGCCACTTTGATGTTGCCGGGATGTCAAAGCATGCCTGCCTTCAGTCTCACCGAAGCAATCCGGCGATTACTGATGATCGCGTCGCAAAATGCCTTTGCTCTTTTGCTCCAGCCCGGGGGATTTTACGATAGTTCAGTAGCACGTATTTCTTTGCCGGATCGACTTGGTGGAGAGCGTGGCACAGGCATCTTGTCGGTAGTTTTGCAGAGTCGACAGTTTCGCGACCGCTTGCAGCGCCAGTTGAATCGTGCAGCTGAAAAAGGCGCTGAACGGGCAGCACCCTTAGTGGCCGATGCTGTTCGGAATATCAGCATCGAAGATGCTGCATCGCTCGTACGCGGCGGACCGCAGACGGCCACTGCTTTTTTGCGCGGTAAAATGGGCCCGGCGCTTCTCGAGTCGATGCTGCCTGGCATTTCGGAGGGGCTTCGTCTGTTTGATGATCAAGTCATCGGTCAAGCCGTCCGGTCGGTCACGGGATTTGATGTTGCCGCGCTGGCACAGGATATTACCCGAAAGGCAGATGACAGCATTTGGGCTGCAATTGGATTAGAGGAATCGGTAATTCGCGCAGATCCGCAAAAAACAAATGATCCCCTGCTGATTGGGGTGTTCGGGCTGGCGCGGTAATTTCCCTTCGAACGGGCTTGGATTCCCAAGGGTTTGTTACTAGGCACGGGAACGATTCCAAAACAATTGAAAGCAACCCCGAATATGAAATTTTTTGCCGACACAGCCGAAATTGAAGACATCAAGGAACTGGCGGCGACAGGTTTGCTGGATGGTGTAACGACCAATCCG
>OFDN01000150.1_pt1 | contig 68140 bp, 60 predicted proteins | sample 1520971 | NCBI WGS metagenome assembly OFDN01 (sample SAMEA94257418, study PRJEB24077) | hot springs metagenome | biome: Aquatic biome; feature: Geographical feature; material: Water | place: India | collected 2012-06-12 | depth 5 m
AAAAAAGAAAAAGGGCGCGCCCGACGGGCGCGCCCTGGAGAAACTTCCGACAGGCTTACTTGTTGAGCTTGTCTTCGAGCGCAGCGAACGCGTGCTCGAGCGCCACGAGGTCTTCGCCGGGCTTGAGCTGGTCGAGCAGCTTCTGCTCTTCCTTGAGCTGTTCGGGGCTGTAGTTGGCGGCCTTGATCGAGAGGCCGATGCGGCGTTCCGCGCGGTCGATCTTGATGACCCGGGCGGTCACCTCATCACCGACCTTGAGGACGTTCTTGATCTTGTCCACGCGCTCCTCGCTGACCTGCGAGATGTGCACGAGGCCGTCGATGTCATGCTCGAGGCCGACAAACGCGCCGAAGCTGGCGAGCTTGGTGACCTTGCCCTTCACGAGGTCGCCGACCTTGAAGAACTTGTCGATGCCGTCCCAAGGATCGGTCGAGAGCTGCTTCAGGCCGAGCGAGATGCGCTGGTTGGCCTTGTCCACTTCGAGGACCACGGCCTCCACCACATCGCCCTTCTTCACGCTCTCGCTGGGGTGATTGATCTTCCGGGTCCAGGACATGTCGGACACGTGGATCATGCCGTCGAGACCTTCCTCGAGCTCGAGGAACGCGCCGTAGCTGGTCAGGTTGCGGATGGCGCCCTTGACCTTGGTGCCCGGCGGATACTTCTCGTGAGCGACATCCCACGGGTTGGTCTCGAGCTGACGGATGCCGAGGCTGATCTTCTGCTCCTCGCGGTTGATGCCGAGCACCACCGCATCGAGTTCCTGGCCGACCTTGAGGACGTCCGAGGGCTTGGCGATGCGCTTGGTCCAGGACAGCTCGGTGACGTGCACCAAGCCTTCGACACCGGGCTCGATCTCCACAAACGCGCCGTAGGGAACGAGGTTGACCACCTTGCCCTTGACCTTCGCGCCGAGGGGATACTTCGCCTCGATGTTGTCCCAGGGATTGGCTTCCTTCTGCTTGAGGCCGAGGGAAACGCGCTCCTTCTCGCGATTGATGTCGAGGATGACGACGTCCAGTTCCTGACCGATCTTGAGCAGTTCGGTCGGGTGGCTGAGGCGGCCCCAGGACATGTCGGTGATGTGCAGCAGGCCGTCGAGACCGTTGAGGTCGATGAAGGCGCCGAAGTCGGTGATGTTCTTGACCACGCCCTTGCGGATGTCGCCCGGGACGAGCTCGGACAGCAGGGTGGCACGACGCGCATTGCGTTCGGCCTCGACCAGCTCGCGGCGGCTGAGCACCACGTTCTGGCGGTCCGGGTTCAGCTTCACGACCTTGAACTCGTAGGTGTTGCCCACGTAGGCCGCGAGATTCTTCGGGGGCACGACGTCCACCTGGGACGACGGGCAGAAGGCCTCGACGCCAATGTTGATGACCAGGCCGCCCTTGACCACGGTCTTGACCTTGCCCTGAACCGTGCCGCCCTCGTTGCAGATGCTCTGGATGCGTTCCCAGTTCTGCTGGAACTCGGCCTTCTCCTTCGAGAGGTGGACGTTGCCCTCTTTGTCCTCGGCCCGCTCGATGAGCACATCGAACTGGTCACCGAGCTTTACGGTCGCGAAATCGGCGAACTCGGAGGCGGAAACGACGCCTTCGGACTTTCCACCGATATCCACGAGGACTTCCTTCGGGCGCACCTGGATAACGGTGCCTTTGACGATCTGGCCGGTCTGAAGGGACGTGTTGAAGCCCTTCAGCATCTCGGCGAACTGCTGCGTAGTGACGGACATAATTGCGACAAACCAACCGGCCGGAACACGGTTCCGGCCAACCAATACCGACTGAAAAACGGGAGCTTGCCGGGCCCTTGTAGATGCGCGGCCCTGCGCGAAGACTCCGTGCCTGACTCCACCGCGTTGCGGGAGGGCAACGGAGGTTAGAGGTTAGCTATGCGTTTAACGGTCTTTTCTCAGCCTAAAGTGAGGCCGCACTCACGGCCTCAGGCGCAGCGAACCTAGGGAACCGCCACCGGCCGGCAAGCCTTTTCCCGGGCCCGAAACCGGCCGGTCCGGTGCGACGAACCGACCCTGGAAAACCCGGCGACCGCCACCGCGCCAAAACAGTCTGTTGAAATCACCGCCGCCAACCGCCAAACTGCCGGCTCGCGCATGAAATTCATTCTGACGACTCACAACGTCACCCTGACCGAAGCCATCGAGCAGCACATTCTCGATTGCCTCGACAAGTTGGAGCACATCGACCGCTGGCTGATCGACGCCCGGGTCTCCATCGAGAAAGATCACACCGGCAAGGCCCCCGACAAGACCTACAAGTGCGGCATGCGCCTCGGCATCCGCGGCAACGACCTGTTCGCCGAAGACAAGAACGCCGACCTCTACGCGGCCATCGATGCGGCGACCAAGAAGCTCGAACAACAGCTCCGCCAGAAGCACAGCAAGGCCAAGGCGAAGAAGCACAAGATCGCTTCCCGCCTGAAGGAAAAGGCCCGTTCCAAGGCCGAGTGATCCGTGCTGCTGCGAGCCCGCATCGTGGTTCCCGTAACCGCGCCGCCCGTTGAGGACGGCGCGGTTGCCGTTTCCGGAGACCGCGTCACCGCGGTAGGCCGGTGGAAGGATCTTCGCTCGGTTCACCCCGGACCGTTCATCGACCTCGGCGAAGTGGTCCTGCTACCGGGCCTAGTGAATGCCCACTGCCACCTCGATTACACTAACCTTTCCGGGCAACTCGCGTCGCCGAGGTCCTTTCCGGATTGGATCAAGGCGATCCTCGCGGCGAAGAGCGGCTGGACCCCGGAGGACTTCCGCACGTCTTGGCTGGAGGGCGCATCCCAACTGCTCGCGTCCGGATGCACGACGGTCGCCAACATCGAATCCATGGCCGACGGCCTCGCCCAGCGCCGGGCCGCCACGCCGTTGCGGGTATTCTCCTTCTGGGAGATGACCGGAGTCAAAAGCCGGCGACCGGCAGGCGAAATCGTGGCGGACGCAACCCGACTTCTCGACGCCCTTCCCCCTGCACCCGGTGGCATCGGGTTGTCGCCCCACGCGCCCTACTCGACCTTGCCCGACCTGCTTGAGGCCAGCGCAGCTTTGGCGCAAGCCCGGCACTGGTGGACCGCGACGCATGTCGCGGAGTCCGAGTCAGAGTTCGAAATGTTCATGTTCCGTCGCGGCCCCATGTTTGACTGGCTGCAACGCGAGCGGGATTGCGCCGACTGCGGCGACGGTTCACCGATTCAGCACCTTGCCCGCCACGGCCTGCTGTCACCCCGCTTTCTCGCCATCCATGCCAATTACCTCTGGCAGGGCGACGCCCCGCTGCTCGCGGCCCGGGGCGCCAGTGTCGTCCATTGTCCGCAGTCCCACGCTTACTTCGGCCACCGCCGGTTTCCCCGGGAGGAGTTGGAATCGGCCGGCGTTAATGTCTGCTTCGGCACCGACAGCCTTGCCTCCACACGGAGTCGCAAAGGTCAGCCAGCCACCCTTTCGATGTTCGACGAGATGCAGGCATTCCGGGCCCGTGACACCGCACTTGAGCCCGGTGGAATTCTTGCCCGCGCCACCGTCAATGGGGCCCGGGCACTTGGCCTCCAGGGCAAGGCAGGCGAACTCAGCCCAGGGTCGTGGGCCGACGCCGTCGCGATCCCAGACTCTCCCTCCCTGGCGGAAGTCAACGAAGCGGTCGTCGGACATGCCGGCTGCGTGTCCGCCTCGATGATCGGCGGAAGTTGGGTCATCCCGCCACCCGCCTGATGCCGAACCCACCGGCAAACCCGAAGGTCGTATTGATTACCGGTGCGGCCGGCGGGCTCGGTTCAGCCTTGTCCGCAGCGTTTTCGGGCGCTGCTTGGCAGGTCGTTGCCGGATGGCACTCCACTCCGCCCAAAATGACCGGCCCGCTAATCTGGCCGATCCAACTGGATGTCACGGAGGCGAACCGCCCTGCCGAAGTGGTCAGCGAAGTGCAGGCGCGTTTCCGACGACTGGATGTCCTGATCAACAATGCGGGCATAGCTCAGGGCTCTCAGGTTGCGCAGCTGTCCGAAGAAAATTGGGAACGGGTCCTAGCGGTCAATCTGAAGGGGGCTTGGCGCTGTGCGCAGGCCGCCCTTGGCGCAATGCTGCCGCAACGGGATGGCCACATTCTCAACATCGCCAGCTTTGGCGGGCGGGTTGGCCGGGCTGGGCAGGCCAATTATGCGGCGTCCAAGGCCGGACTGCTGGGACTTACCCAGGCGCTCGCCCGGGAGGTCGGTCCGCACAACATCAGGGTGAACGCCATCCTGCCGGGCTTTTTGCGAACCAAATTGGTCGGTGAGCTCAGTGCACTCCAGCTCTCTCAACACGCGGCGAGCAACGCTCTCCGCCGCCTGAACGACACCCGCGAAGTCTCCCGTTTTGCGGTGTTCGTGGCTGAAATGCAGAATGTCTCGGGACAGGTCTTCCAACTGGACAGTCGAATCGCTCCGTGGGGTTGATTAGGATGCCATCCGTGCGTTCGCTGGAGCAGGAATTGGAGAGCCGGTTGCAGGAAATCCGCGCGGCGGGTCTCTGGCGGGAGCTTCGTCGGCTCGAATCCCCAACCGGTCCACGGTTGATGCTCGGCGGGCATTCGCTGCTGAACCTTTCGTCCAACGACTACCTCGGCCTCGCCCACCATCCGGCACTCGCGGAGGCAGCGGCCAAGGCCACCCGCGATTACGGCGCCGGCTCGGGAGCCTCGCGGCTGATCTGCGGTTCGGTGGCTCCGCATCACCAACTCGAAGAGTGCCTCGCGGAGTTCAAGCACTGCGAAGCGGCCCTGTCGTTCAGTTCCGGCTATGCAGCGGCCCTCGGCACCATCACCGCGTTGGTGGGTCCGAATGATGTGGTGATCCTCGACAAGCGGGTTCACGCCTGCTGTGTAGATGCGGCGCGTCTGTCCGGGGCCAAGCTCCGGGTGTTCGCCCACAACGATCTCAACGAGCTCGAAGACACCCTGAAGTGGGCCCAACAGCGGATCGGGTCCCCTTCCGGCAAAGCTACCGGCAACATTTTGGTCGTCACGGAAAGCGTGTTTTCCATGGATGGCGATTGTGCGCCGCTGTCCGAACTGGCGAACCTGAAGGATCGTTACGGGGCCTGGCTGATGCTTGACGAGGCCCACGCCCTGGGGGTGCTGGGCCCAACGCGCCGGGGTTGGGCCGAACAGGCCGGCGTTGCGGAGCGAGTCGAAATCCAGTTCGGCACGCTGGGAAAGGCAGCCGGTGCCAGTGGCGGTTTTGTGGCCGGCTCCCGCCGCTTGGTGGATTACCTGATCAATCGGGCCCGCAGCTTCATCTTCTCGACTGCACCGATCCCCGCTGCGGCCGCCGCCGCCGAAGCGGGAGTGCGTCTCATGGCATCTGAAGAAGGCACACGGCGCCATGCCCGGCTGTGGAACAACGTGCGCAGTCTGTCGTCCGCGCTGAGGGCCGGCGGACTGACCGCTGCTGAACCGACCAGCGCCATTCTCCCCCTATTGGTCGGCGAGGAAACGGCTGCCGTTGGGCTCAGTGGCCGTTTGCGTGAAGCAGGTTTTTTTGTTCCCGCGGTCCGCTTTCCCACGGTCGCCCGGGGGGCCGCCCGACTTCGCCTCACCGTCACCGCCGAGCATGAAGTCGCCGACCTTTTGGAGTTCGCCGATGCCTTCATGAAAGCGACGGCCAACCCCTGATTTCCATGCCCCGCTCTCTGCCTCGAATCGCGCAACTCGACCACGCCCACGTCTGGCATCCCTTCACCCAGATGCGCGACTGGCTCAAACGGGAGCCGATCGTCCTCGTGGGTGGCAAGGGAGCAGTGCTGTGGGACATCCGTGGGCGTGAGTATCTCGACGCCAACTCGTCCATCTGGACCAATCTGCACGGGCACGCCCACCCGCGGATCAATGCCGCCATCGAGAAGCAGCTGCGCAAAGTCGCCCACACTTCGGCCCTTGGCTTCGCCAACGAACCGGCCAGTCGGCTGGCAGGAGAACTCGTCAAGGTGGCGAATCGGGGGCGCCGGCCCCCTGCCCTGACCAAGGTGTTCTTCTCCGACGACGGATCCACCGCGATCGAAGTCGCCCTGAAGCTGGCCTACGAATACGCCCGCCGCACACGCGGCAAATTACCGAAGCCGAGGTTTCTGGCGCTGCGTGGGGCCTACCACGGCGACACGGTGGGCGCGGTTTCGCTGGGACAGATCGACCTGTTTCACAAGGCCTACCGGGGCTTGCTGTTCAAGTCAGCCGCCGTGGAAGCGCCCTACTGCTATCGTTGTCCGTTCAACCGCGCCAAACCCGAGCGCGCCGACGCCCGCACGTATCGCCGCTGCAACTGGGAATGCACTGGCAAGTTCGATCAGACCCTCGACAAGGCGGTCCGCGAAGAGCGGCCGTTTTCCGGCTTCATCTACGAACCGCGCATGCAGGGTGCGGCCGGAATGATTCCCCAGCCCGCAGGCTGGTTGCGCCGGGTGGCCGGCGCCGCCCGCGACCACGGAGCTCTGCTCATCGCGGACGAGGTGATGACGGGATTCGGCCGCACGGGCGCCGCCACCGGCCCAGGGAATGCCGCACTCTTCGCCGGCGAACACGAAGGGGTTCAGCCAGACTTTCTCTGCGTCGCCAAAGGGCTGACGGGCGGCTATCTGCCGATGGCGGCCACCTTGACCACGGACGCGATCTTCGCGGCGTTCCTCGGCGAATACGCCGAATTCAAGACGTTCTTCCACGGCCACAGCTTTACCGGGAATCCCCTGGGAGCCGCGGCGTCGTTGGCAAGCTTGTCCCTGCTCGATTCCGGAAAGAACGCGTCCGCCCGCTTCACGTTGGAGCGCGGCCTCAGGAAGGAGCTTTCAGAGCTTTGGTCCCTTCCAGCCGTGGGTGACATCCGACAGGAAGGACTCGTTGCCGGTATCGAATTGGTCCGCGACTGGCGAACCCGGGAGCCTTTCCCTCTCGCCGGGCAGGCGGGCATCCGAGTGTGCGAAGCCATGGCAAGGCGGGGCGTGCTCACGCGGGCGATCGGCAATGTGATCGTGCTCATGCCACCCTATTGCACAACGAAGGCACAGCTGCGCCGAATGATTGCCGCGGTGGCGGACAGCATCAAAGAGGTTCATCCCGGCTGACGGCAAACGGCCGGAACCGAAAACAAAAAAGCGGACGGCGCGATGCCGTCCGCTTTGAATCCAAAATCGCCGGTCAGGCCAGCAATTGGTGAGCTTCCGCCCCTTCCGGCAGAGTGGGCGCCGGTTCGTCGGGGATTTCGACCAACGGCTTGATGCGGATGTTGCGGTGTCCGCTGAAGCCGGTGCCGGCCGGGATGATGTGGCCCATGATGACGTTTTCCTTGAAGCCACGCAGCGGGTCGCTCTTGCCCATGGTGGCTGCTTCGGTGAGGACGCGGGTCGTGTCCTGGAAGGAGGCGGCGCTGAGGAACGACTCGGTTTCCAACGACGCCTTGGTAATGCCCAGAAGAACCGGGGCGCCTTCGGCGGGCTTGCCACCCATCTTCTCGACGCGCTCGTTCTCTTCTTCGAAGGCCACCTTATCGATCTGCTCACCCCAGAGGAACAGGGTATCACCGGGCTCGGTGATGCGGACCTTGCGCAGCATCTGCCGGATGATGATCTCGACGTGCTTGTCGTTGATCGTCACGCCCTGCAGACGATAGACCTCCTGAATCTCGTTCACGAGGTGTTCCTGAAGTTCATGCGGACCGCAGACATCCAGGATCTCGTGCGGCACCACCGGGCCGTCGGTGAGCTGCTGGCCCTTCTTGACGAAATCGCCCTTGTAAACAATGACGTGCTTCGACATCGGGATAAGATGCTCCTCCTCCGTGCCGGTCTGAATGTCCTTCACGATGATGCAGCGTTTGCCCCGGACCGAAGGCCCGAAGTCCACCACACCGTCGATCTTGGCAATCTCCGCGGCATCCTTCGGACGACGGGCTTCGAACAACTCTGCAACACGCGGGAGACCACCGGTGATGTCCTTGGTCTTGGACGCCTTGCGCGGCGTCTTGGCGAGCAGCGCACCAGCGCCGATCTCGTCCGCCTCAGCCACCACCAAGTGAGCACCGGCCGGAATCGGATACTGGGCAATGGGATCACCGGCTTCGTCCTCGACGATGATTTGCGGGTGCAAATCCTCCTTGTGTTCGATGATGACGAGCGCTTCCTGGCCAGTGGATTCGTCCACCTCCTGCTTCACGGTCACGCCTTCGATGATGTCCACGAACTTCACCCGGCCGGCCTTTTCGGAGATGATGGGGATGTTGTAGGCATCCCACTCGACGAACACGTCGTTCTTCTTCACTTCGCCCCCGTCCGGAACCGAGATGACGGAACCAACCACGATGCTGTGCGTCTCCAACTCCTTGCCGTCAGGCGAGAAGATCGACAGCGAACCGTTCTTGTTCAGCACGATGCAGTTGCCGTCCTCAAGGCTGACCACGCGCAGGTCGTTGTATTTCACGACACCGTCGTGCTTCGACTTGATCTGCGGCTGCTTGTAGGTCTGAGCAGCAGCACCACCAATGTGGAACGTGCGCATCGTGAGCTGGGTGCCGGGTTCACCGATGGACTGGGCGGCAATGATGCCGACCGCCTCACCGTGCTTCACCAGACGTCCAGTGCCGAGGTTGCGGCCATAGCACAGGGCGCAGATGCCGCTCTTCGTCTCGCAGGTGAGCGCCGAACGGATCTTCACGCGCTCGATGCCGGCGCGGTCCACTTCCTTGGCCCTCACCTCGTCAAACTCCTCGCCGGCACTGATGATCTTGTGCTTCAGGTCGGCCGGATCGAACACATCCTCTGAAGAATAACGGCCGAAGATGCGCTCGCTGATCTTCACAACCTCTTCCTCACCCTCATAGATGGAGGCGACGTAGATGCCATTGGTCGTGCCGCAGTCGTCGGCCCGCACAATGACGTCCTGTGCGGCGTCCACGAGCTTGCGGGTCATGTAACCGGAGTCGGCGGTCTTCAGCGCGGTGTCCGCGAGGCCCTTGCGCGCACCGTGGGTCGAAATGAAGTATTCCAACACCGTCAGGCCCTCACGGAAGTTCGACAGAATCGGCTTCTCGATGATCGAGCCGTCCGGTTTGGCCATCAGGCCGCGCAGACCGGCCAACTGACGGACCTGGGCCTTGTTGCCACGGGCGCCGGAGTCCACCATCAGCGAAACGGGGTTGTATTCCCGCTTGCCGTGGTTGTCGCCCAGCGTCTTGAGCATGACGTTCGCAATCTGGTCGGTGCAGTGGGTCCAGATGTCGATGATCTTGTTGTAGCGCTCCTGACCGGTGATGAGCCCCCTCTTGTGCTGCTTCTCCACATCGGAGATCTGCTCCAAGGCGCTTTTGATCTCCTTCGACTTCGCCTCGGGAATGATCATGTCGTCGATGCCGATGGAGCAGCCTGACTTGGTCGCCTCGGCGAAGCCGATTTCCTTCAGGCGGTCCAGCGTATGCACCGTGCGCTCATGGCCGCAGACCTTGTAGCAATTGAAAATGATGTCACCGAGCTGGCTCTTGCCGCAGGTGCGGTTGAAGAAGCCCAGCTCAGCCGGCCAAATCTCGGAAAAGATGACGCGTCCGACGGTCGTCTCGATGATCTTTGCCTCGGCGTTGCCGTAAACGGTCTTGTGGCCCAGGTCGGGATTCACAATCCGAATGCGATCGTGGGTCTTCAGCGCCCCGTCCATCTGCGCGAAGATGACCTCGGACTTCGAGCCGAACAGCATCAGGCGCTCGCCTTCCTTGCGGGACTTGCGAGGCTCAGCCGTGAGATAATAGCAACCCAGAGTGATGTCCTGGGTCGGGGTCATGATCGGCTTGCCGCTGGACGGGCTGAAGATGTTCAGCGGGGCCATCATCAGAAGACGTGCCTCCAGCTGGGCTTCGACCGACAGCGGCACGTGCACGGCCATCTGATCGCCGTCGAAGTCCGCGTTGTAGGCCGTGCAGACGAGCGGGTGAATGCGGATCGCCTCACCTTCGATCAGCGTCGGCTCGAAGGCTTGGACCGAAAGGCGGTGCAGGGTCGGAGCACGGTTCAACAGCACCGGATGCCCCTTGGTCACCTCATCCAAGATGTCCCACACCTCGGCCGATTGGCGCTCAATCATCTTCTTTGCCGAACGGACCGTATGGACATAGCCGCGCTCCTTCAGCTTGCGGATGATGAACGGCTCGAACAGCACCAGTGCCATCTTCTTGGGCAAACCGCACTGGTTCAGCTTGAGTTCCGGCCCGATCACAATCACCGACCGGCCTGAGTAGTCCACGCGCTTGCCCAGCAGGTTCTGGCGGAAGCGGCCTGACTTGCCCTTCAGCATGTCCGAGAGCGACTTCAAGGCCCGATTGCCAGCACCGGTCACCGCACGACCGTGGCGACCATTGTCGAACAGCGCATCCACCGCCTCCTGCAGCATGCGCTTCTCGTTGCGGATGATCACCTCGGGGGTCTTCAGCTGGAGCAGGTTCTTCAACCGGTTGTTGCGGTTGATCACCCGGCGATACAGGTCATTGAGATCCGAGGTGGCAAACCGGCCGCCTTCAAGGGGAACCAGCGGGCGCAAGTCCGGCGGAATCACCGGCAGAACTGTGAGAATCATCCATTCCGGACGGCTCTTGGACTTGATGAAGCCCTGGAACAGCTTGATCCGCTTCGCAATCTTTTTGCGGTTCTGCTTGGACTTGGTCTCGGTCATCTGCGTCTGGAGTTCCTCGACCGAGGATTCCAATTGGATGCGGGCCAAGGCATCACGAACCGCCTCGGCGCCCATCTTGGCCTGGAATGCATCCGCACCATAGGTGGAACGGGCTTCACGATATTCGTGCTCGCTGAGCAACTGCAGGGGCTTGAGCGGCGTATTGCCGGGGTCAATCACCATGTAGTCCTCGTAATAGATCACCCGCTCAAGGTTGCGGGCCGTGATGTCCAGCATCAGGCCGATGCGGCTCGGCATGCACTTGAAGAACCAGATGTGGCTGACGGGAACGGCCAGTTCAATGTGCCCCATGCGCTCGCGCCGAACCCGGGCCAGAGTCACCTCGACACCGCACCGGTCACAGACAACGCCCCGGTGCTTGATCCGTTTGTATTTTCCGCAGGAGCACTCCCAGTCCTTCACCGGGCCGAAGATCCGCTCACAGAACAGGCCACCCTTTTCGGGCTTGAAGGTGCGGTAGTTGATGGTTTCCGGGTTTTTGACCTCACCCTTGGACCAAGACCGGACAACCTCCGGGGAAGCCACGGATATGGCCACGTGATCCACCTGATTCACCTTGTCCAAACCAAGCAACTCGCGCGCGGTATCTCTGCTGCTGATCATAGTTGTTCTCTAAAGTGACTTCGCCCGGCGGCGACAAAAGCAATGCCAGCCATCTGTCCATTTGGGACAAATGACTGGTCGGAAACTGTTCCAAAACTAGAGGCGTCGGCCGGAGCCAAGGAGGGGCAGCAAGCCACGCCGAGAACCAAGTGTCAAAATCAATTTCCAGTTTTCGCCGAACACCTTTGCAGCACAACCCTTAGCCGCCGGAAAGACGACAGACACGGCGGACCAAGTCATTCACCAATCCTCCTCACGTCCGTTGCCAGGATCTTTGGTGATGGCCGCCCCAATCTGCGTGAATCGCGTCGCTGCCAACCGGAATTCGCAAAACGATTTTCAATTGGAACATTGACATCCCCCCCACCGTCTGGTCTTTTTGCCGCCCTTTTCTGGAAGCTATGTATGCCGTGATGGAAACAGGCGGAAAGCAGTATCGCGTCGCCGCTGGAGACACCTTGGAAATCGACCGCCTCAACGGCATCGAACCGGGACAACTGTTCACCTTCGAGCGTGTTTTGCTCGTCAACCGCGATGGCCAGGTTGCTTTGGGCACGCCGACCGTGGCCGGTGCCAAAATCACCGCCGACATCGTCGAACACAAGCGGGGGGAGAAGCTCATTGCTTTCAAGATGAAGCGCCGGAAGGGCTTCCACAAAAAGAAGGGTTTCCGCGCCGAACTGACCGTTGTGAAGATCAAGGAAATCGCCGGTTAAGCTCCGGCTATCGCCAAGCAATCACCCATTTCTCAAAGGATTACTTTCCATGGCACATAAAAAGGGACAAGGCAGCACACAAAACGGCCGCGACAGCCAGTCGAAACGCTTGGGCGTCAAGGCTTTCGGTTCCGAGTTCGTCACTGCCGGCAGCATCATCGTCCGGCAACGCGGTTCCAAGTTCCACGCGGGCAAGAACGTGGGCATTGGTCGCGACTGGACGCTTTTTGCCCTGACTGACGGAACCGTCAAGTTCGAGAGGACCCGTCGCCGCATGGTTCACGTCGTTCCTGCGCCGGCGGCTGCCAACAACTGACCGGCTCTGGCTCTATTCCTTGGCGAGGCCAGTGGCCTCGCCTTTTTTGTTTTCTGCATGTTTGTTGACGAAATCAAGGTTGAAGCCCGCGCCGGCCATGGTGGCAAGGGCTGCGTGGCGTTTCACCGGGAAGCTTACCGCCCCAAAGGCGGCCCCAGCGGCGGCAACGGCGGCCGCGGGGGAGATGTCATCTTGGAGGCGACCCACGACCTGAACAACCTGTTAAACCAGTTCTACCAGCCAAAGCTCTTCGCTGAAAACGGTGAACAGGGACTCGGCAAGGGGATGGACGGCGTAGCGGGCAAGGACCTGATCGTCAAAGTCCCGTGTGGCACCCTCGTTTGGCGCCTGAATTCACCAGAGCACACCAGCCAAGACCAACAGGACAGCCCAACCTCTGACGAAGACTCCGAAGAGATTCCTTCGGCAAACAGGGGCCGGCCAGTCATCCGGACGACCGCCGGCGCGCGGGCGATGGAAATCGATCTGGGCGGTGAGGCAATGGAATCTCACCGCGAAGAAGGCGGCGGCGATAGGACCTTGGTCTGCGATTTGACCCAGCACGGTCAGCGATTCGTTCTGTGCAAAGGCGGTCGCGGCGGATTGGGAAATCGCAACTTTGCGACGTCGGTGCGCCAAGCTCCCCGCTTTGCCCAGCCAGGCGAGCCGGGTGATGAGGGCCAATACCTGCTGGAACTCCGGATCGTCGCCGATGTCGGAATCGTCGGTTATCCCAATGCCGGCAAATCCACGCTGCTTTCGGCCATCTCGAAGGCCCGGCCGAAGGTTGCTCCCTATCCCTTCACCACGCTCACGCCCCAAATCGGGATTGTAGAATATCCCGACTACCATCGCCTTACGGTTTGTGACGTGCCCGGTTTGATTGCCGGCGCCCATCGCAACGTGGGCTTGGGCCACAAGTTCCTCCGTCACATTTCCCGATGCAAAGGCCTGGTCATCCTGCTGGACATGGCCGGCACTGACGCCCGCTCGCCGGTGGATGATTACCGCAGTTTGTTGGAAGAGCTGGAGCTCTATGATCCCGAGCTCCTGAACCGGCCGCGCCTCGTTGTGGCCAACAAAATGGACGAACCCGCCGCGGCGGACAACCTCAAGGCGTTCAAGCGGAAGATCAAGAAGACGCCGCTAATCCAGATCTCAGCGGCATTCGATGTCGGGTTGAAGCCGTTTCTCGACCAAATCCGGGAACTGGCCGAAGGCAGCGTCGCCCTTTAGCCCGCCGGCATTGGGCGGCGCCCATCTTGGGACCGAGATCGACGGCGTCGGCCCGACGGAAGCCCACTTCACTTGGGCATCGCGGCCGCCAAATCCGCAGCGAATGCCCGCACATCTTCCTCCGACGTGTCCCATGAGCACATCAGACGGCAGCCGCCCTCGCCGATGAAGTTGTAAAACAGCCAGCCGCGGTCATAGAGCGCCCGGATGGCCGGCTTGGGCAGGTCCACAAAGACGGAGTTCACCTGCTGCGGGAAGAGCAGCTTCACGCCGGGAATGGCTGAAAGCAGTTCGTGCATCAGTCTGGCCATGGCATTCGCCTGCGCGGCGTAGCGCAACCAGATGCCGTCTTTGAGCATTCCCAGCCAAGGAGCCGAGATGAACCGCATCTTCGAGCACAACTGCCCGCCCTGCTTGGCGCGGTAATCGAATTCGCGGGCAAGTTCCCGGTTGAAGAACACCACCGCCTCGCCGACGTGAAGGCCGTTCTTCGTTCCACCGAAACAAAGGACATCCACGCCCGCCTGCCAGGTAATCTCCCGCGGAGCGCAGCCCAACGCTGCCACGGCGTTCGCAAATCGGGCCCCATCCATGTGGAAACGGAGGCCATGCTTTTTGGCCATCGCCCCGATCGCCCGCAGTTCCGCGGGGGTGTAAAGAGTTCCCACTTCGGTGGCCTGCGTGACGGTCACCACCTGCGGTTTGGGATAATGGATGTCGGTCCGGCGAAACACCGCCTCCTCGATTCCAGCGGGAGTCAGTTTCCCGTGCTCTCCCTGGAGCAGCAGCAGCTTCGACCCGTTCCCAAAAAACTCAGGCGCACCGCATTCGTCCTTCTCGATGTGCGCCACATCGTGACAGAGAACGCTGTGATAGCTCTGGCAGCAGTGGGCCAGCGAGAGGGAATTTGCCGCCGTGCCGTTGAACACGAAGAACACTTCGCAGGGCGTTTCAAAAACCTCCCGGATCATGTCCGCAGCCCGCTGGGTCCAGGCGTCATTGCCATAGGCGGACGCATGGCCCCGGTTGGCTTCCTCCAAGGCGGCCCAAGCCTCGGGCGCGATGCCGGCATAGTTGTCGGAGGCGAAGTGCCGGCGGGAGGAACGGGCATCACCGTCGGCGGGAAGAACGCGGGAACTGGAGCTCATGCAACGAATCGTCGGCGGAAGCTGGCGGCCCCCTCGGCGACTGGCAAGGGCACTCAATCGCCGTCTTCAGCCAGTTTGCGGTAGAGCGTCGCCAGGCTGATGTCGAGCAACCGCGCAGCCGCTTCCTTGTCGTCACGCGTGAGACTGAGCACGTGCCGCAGGTAGCCCGCCTCCTGGTCACGCAGAAACCTCTTCAGCGCCACGACTCCCTGGGCCAGGGGCGCCCCGCTGGACGCGAGCGAAGCCGGCGGCTGGGACGTTCCGCCGGTGCCGGAGACCGCGGCGGTTGCCGGTCCGGGATTGACCTCCGCCCCCCGCGGCGTGGCCAGTTCCGCGGCCTGTTTCTCTTCGCCCTGCTCATCGCCGGCCGCGAGTTTCTCCACCACCGGCGGAAGATCGCGCGCCCGGATCAGCGGCAAATCCGCCAAAACCACGGCCCGTTCCACTGCATTCTGCAACTCGCGCACATTGCCCGGCCAAGCGTGGGCTCCCATCGCCGTCAGCGCGCGCTGGCTGATCCGCAGCGGCTGCCCCGATCGGGAATGGGTCCGATCCTTGAGAAAGTGGGCCACGAGCATGGGAATGTCGTCCTTCCGTTCGCGCAGCGGCGGGAGGTGGATCGGCACGACGTTGAGCCGGTAATAGAGGTCTTCGCGGAACTTTCCATCCCTGACCAACTCCTCCAGCCGCTCGTTGGTCGCTGCCAGGACCCGGACATTCACGTAGGTCGGCGTGTTGTCGCCCACCCGCCGAACTTCCTTCTCCTGCAACACCCGGAGCAAGCGGCTCTGCAATTGGGCCGGCATGGTGCCGATTTCGTCGAGGAACAGCGTGCCGCCGTCCGCGTCATGGAAAAGGCCGTTCTTGTCCGCGACCGCGCCGGTGAACGCCCCCTTGCGATGCCCGAACAGTTCCGATTCGAGCAGGTTTTCGGGCAACGCCGAGCAGTTGATGGGAATGAACGGTCCCTGCGCCCGACCGGAATTGTAATGCAGCGCGCGGGCGATGAGCTCCTTGCCGGTGCCGCTTTCGCCCAGAATCAGGACCGTCGCGTCCGTGTCGGCCACGCGCTCGACCAGCTTGAACACCGCGTTCATCCGGTCGCTCGCACCCACCAACTGGCTGAACTGGTATTGGCGCTTGAGCTCCTTCCGCAGGGCCTGGTTTTCACTGACCACTTCGGTGTGGTTCAACGCCCGTTGCACGCGGAACTTGAGGTCATCGAGCTTGAACGGCTTCTGAAGGTAATCGAACGCCCCCAGCCGCATCGCCTCGACCGAATTCTCCACCGACGCGAAGCCGGTGATCATGATCACGGTGGCCGGCGGATTGAGCGCGCGGGCCTTTTGGATGATCTCCATCCCGTGGGGCTTGGTCTTGTCGAGGTAAAGGTCGGTGATGACCAACTCCGGCTGATGGGCGGTCAGCGCGTCGGCCACGCCGTTGGGAGTGGTGAACGGGAAGACCTCGTGCCCCTCGTTCCGAAGCACTTCCGCGACCATTTGCACCATCGTCAGTTCGTCATCAACGAGGAGAATCTTGGCCATGGGAAGAGCGTAAACTGAAGGCGGCCCGGAACCCAAGCCGCAATCCGGCCGCAGGTGTCGCGTCGAACAAGACCGATCGGCCGCCCAGTCCGTGGTCGCCTCGGAGTTCGTTGGGTCGGCTGGGGCATTGCCCTCGGCGGCGCTCCGATGAATGCCCCAAAAGCAAATGGCCGGAACCTCAGGTCCCGGCCATGCTCGAATTGCCGATGGTTCAGCGCTTGCGGCGAGAGCGCCACCAACCGCTGCCGGCCGCAAGCAGGGCAAATGCCCCCGCGGCATAGGTCGAAGGCTCAGGAACCATGTTCAGGCTCAAGGGGTCTCCATCAAAAACTGATAGCTGGCCGGATCCGCCAACAACGTCCTGAATCCACGGCAGGTAGCTTTCCAGCCAGATTCCGCCGCCCACAGAGCCGAAGGAGCCATCACCAATCCCGAACGTGTTAACCCCAGCCAAATACAGATTGCCGCCGGCGTCTTCAACAAACGCCGGTCCGCCTGAGTCGCCCCCGCCAATCACGGTTTCCAGGTCGTTGCCGTAGGAGTAGGGCAAGCCAAACACATCTGTGCAACCAACATCAGCCGAGTTTTCAAAGTCGAATCCATACAGCTCAACCGCACTCGAAGGATGATAGCCGGACTCATCATCGAAATCGATCACCTCGAGATTGTTCAGGCCGCTACGCTTGACGGTGAAGTCTGGATTGACGCCGTAACCTCCGATCCCATCCCCGGAAGTGCCATAGCCGACCAAGGTCAGCGTGTAGTAGTCTGCAGGTATGGCCGCAATGGAGTAGATGGGAACTCCGACCGGCAATGGCGAACTCAGAGTAATGATGGCCAGATCATCATTGATGGCGCCGCCCACCCCAAACCCGGCGAAGTCGGGATGAATGGTGACCGATGCGGCGGTGATCATGTGCGAAAGATCGGCCCCATAGTTCAGGAAGAAGTTAAACGTCCCCGATGGATCCACGATGCCATTGTCGTCGGTATCCACCACATGCCCGGCGGTCAGGATGTGGTAGGGGCTGATCGGTGTGCCCGAGCCAATGTAGTTGCCAGCACTTGGCCCCGAAGCGATGGACGACCAGATGCTGCCAATGCCGGCAAAACGCGAACTGGTCGTGTTGGGATCGACGCGATTGGCCGGGGAATCCGGCGGGGAACCGGCCGGGTCGCCGGCAACAATGGTGGGATTAGCCTGCCCCAACTGGGAGCCAATACCCGCAGTCAGTCCGGCGGCTCCGAAGACTTGGAGTGTGGCCGCACTGGCTGCAACCCCGATGGCGAGACGATAAATGGTGTTTTTCATGGCTCTGCAAGGGCGGCTTCAGCCGCCCGATAAACTCCTTGTGGCGGGAGGTAATCCAAAATGGACCTCCGCTGACAAGCTCGCAGTCGCTCAAATCATGTGGCAGAACATCGCATCGCGCAGCTTGGGCTCAAACCACGTGCTCTTGGGCGGCATGATGCCGCCGGCATCGGCGATGGTCATCAGGTCCACGATGCTGGTCGGGAACATCGAGAAGGCGCAGGCGTATTCGCCGCTGTTCACCAGTTTCTCCAGCTCGGCCGTGCCGCGGATGCCTCCCACGAAGTTGACGCGCTTGCTGGTGCGCGGGTCATCAATGCCGAACAGCGGCGCAAGCACGTGCTTCTGGAGCAGCGTCACGTCGAGCCGTTCGATGGGATCGCTCACGCCGGTCAACGTCGCCTTGAACCGCAGCGTGCTCCATTGGCCGCCGAAGTAGAACCCAAGCTCGTGCTTGCCGGCGGGTTTCGCGGAACCCTGAGGGACGATGTCGAAGACTTCGGCGAGCTTCTGCCGCAACTGTTCGGCGGAATGGCCGTTCAGGTCCTTCAGCACCCGGTTGTAGGGCAGGATCTGCATCTGGTTGTGCGGAAAGATCACGGTCAGGAACCGCCCGCTGTGCCCGGCACCTTTCCGAGATTGGCAAACCCTTCCCGCCGCAGCGCTGCGATGGTGGCCGTCCGCGATGTAAAGATACGGAATCCGGGCAAACGCGGACTCGATAAAGGCCAGTCCTTCCGGATCCGCCACCACCCAGGCCGTGTGGCGGACTCCGTCCTTCGCGGTGAAATCCACCGCCGGAGCCTGCGCCGTGCGTTGGGCCACAAAGGCGTCCAGCGCCGCTTCGGCGCGGTAGGTCAGGAAAACCGGACCGGTCTGCGAATTTAGCGTCTCAATGTGGCGCACGCGGTCGTCCTCCTTGTCCGGCCGGGTGAACTCATGCTTCTTGATGATCCCCTCCAGATACTCCTGGCAGCTCGCCGCCGCGACCAAGCCGGTCTGGGCGTGAGTCCCCATGATCTGCCGGTAGAGGTAAAACGCCGGCTGGCCGTCGAGCTTCAACGCCCCCTGCCCGATCAGCCGGGAGAAGTTCTCCGCACCCTTGGCATAAACAGCGGTCGAATACAGGTCGGTGCCGGGGGGCAGATCAATCTCGGGCTTGCTGACATGGAGAAAGCTGAGCGGATTGCCCTGGGCGATTTCGCGGGCTTCCTCGGACGACATCACGTCGTAAGGAAGCTCGCAGATTTGTCCGGCGAGTTCCGGCTGGGGACGAAGGGCGGCAAACGGTTTGATGGTGGCCATACAAAGTGCGGCGCGGAACTTAGGCCACGCTCCGCACCGGGGGAAGCGGGAAGCCACCCGCGACTTGGTGGGGCAGTATTCGGGAGAAAATCCCGTTGGCGCTGACCGGAGCGTTTCCCTACCGTCCCGCCCACTTTGCCGGAATGCCCTCCGTCTACATTAAAACCTACGGCTGCCAGATGAACGAGCGCGACAGCGAGGCCGTAGCCGCCCAGCTCGTCGCGAAAGGCTATTCGCTGGCGCAGGATGAACGCGTGGCGGATGTGGTGCTCCTCAACACCTGTTCCGTGCGGGATCTCGCCGAGCAAAAGGCTATCTGGAAAATGGAGAACCTCGCCGGCAGTGCCCGGAAACAGGGCCGCGAGCAGGTGCTGGGGTTCATGGGCTGCATGGCCCAAAGCCGCGGCAAGCAGCTCATCGAGTCACTGCCGGACGTGGATCTCGTGCTCGGCACGCAGAAGTTCCACCGGGCAGCGGAGTATCTGGACGAGTTGTTGGCCGGTCGCCGCGACAAGGTCGTGGACATCGACGAAGAGGCCGGCTCGCAGGGCGCCATCCGGGAGCATCTCCTGACCGGGGCGGCGGACAAGAAGTCGGTGACGGCGTTTGTCAGCATCATGCAGGGCTGCAACCAGCATTGCACCTTCTGCATCGTGCCGTTCACCCGCGGTGAAGAACGCAGCCGGACCATCCCCGATGTGGTTACCGAGTGCCGCGAACTGGTCGCGCGCGGGGTCCGGGAGATCACACTGCTCGGGCAGATCGTGACCAGTTACGGCAAGCGCGATTATCCGGCACGAGACGGAAAATCGGCGTTCGTCCAACTCCTGGAGGCCGTCCACGAAATCGAGGGACTCGACCGAATCCGCTTCACCTCGCCGCATCCCAAAGGTTACGGCGACGACTTGGTGGCCGCCTACGGCCGCCTGCCCAAGTTGGTGGAATCGGCCCACCTGCCGCTGCAAAGCGGATCCGACCGGCTGCTGAAGCTCATGCACCGCGGTTACACCCGCGAGCGGTTCATCGGATTGGTGGAGAAACTCCGTCATGTGCAGCCCGGCATGGGTCTCAGCACCGACATCATCGTCGGTTTTCCCGGCGAAACGGACGCGGATTTCGAGGACACCCTTTCGCTGTGCCGGCAGGTCGAGTTCGATCTGGCCTACGTCTTCAAATACTCGCCCCGAAAGGACACCCCGGCCGCATCTATGCCCGATCAGCTGCCGGAGGAGGTCATTGAGGAACGCCACCAGCGGCTGCTCAGCCTCACCAATGAACTGGCCGCCAAGAAATACGACGCCCTGATCGGCTCGACGCAGGAAATCCTCGTCGAAGGGCCAAGCCGGCGAAATCCGGCCCGGTATGAGGGGCGGACCCGCTCCAACAAGATCGTGGTATTCCCCGGCAGTGAACGGCATCGGGGCCAGTTGCTGGACCTGCGGATTGAACGGACCGGCTCGTTTACCCTCTACGGCGACCCGGCGGTGGTGGGCATGGACCCCGACGACAGCGCTCCTTTGCCGCCTGCGCGTCCAAACAGCTTCCCGACGGCGGCCAGTTCAATTTCTGCATGAACATTTCCCTTTCCCAGCTTTGCCTCGCGCTCGGCATCGCCATGATGGTGACCCACGGCTGGGCTCTGGTTCAGGCCAAACCGGCCGCCCATTGGCTCCGGCAGTTCCATCGCAACTACGGTCTCGGCGTCCTCCTCATGCTGGCTGGCACGGCCTGGTTCGAGTGGAATCTCTACCAAGAACAGCTGCAGGACATCGCGGGCTACAAAAACCTGATGCTGATCGGTTTCGGCGCCGTAGGGGTGGGCTGCTGCCTGTTTGTGCGCGACTTCCTGTCGGTCCGGGGGCTGACCGTGTTCCTGATGATGCTGGCGTGGCTGATGTGCGAAAAGGCCCGCTGGCACGCGAGCGACTTCCGCTGGGCCATCAGCGGCTGGGCCTATGTCTGGGTCATCGCCGGCCTGTGGCTGTCGGTCTCCCCGTGGCGGCTCCGGGACTGGCTCGGCTGGCTCACGGCCAGCGAAAGCCGGCTGAAGCTGGCCGCGGTCGCCGGGGTGGTCTGGGGGGCATTTGTGGCCGGGCTCGGACTGACCGTGTTCAAGTGAATCAAAACAGGGCTTGCACGGCCGGGGCCGGTTCGTCATTTTCCGCGCTCCTTTGATGGCAACCGCCGGAAATCCGGCAGCACGACAGATTTTTGTATGGTTAGACTCCGTCTGAAGCGCATCGGCGCAAAGAACAACCCGGTGTTCCGCATTGTGGCCGCCGATCAGCGCAGCCCGCGGGATGGCAAGTTCATTGAAGAACTGGGCACCTATCATCCGAAGGATGCCAAGTCCGTGAACTTCACCCTGAAGCTGGACCGCGCGGAATACTGGCTGAAGGTCGGCGCCCAGCCCTCGGACACCGTGGCGAGCATGATCAAGAAGGCCCGCAAGGCCGCCGCCGAAGCTCCGGCCGCCTGAGCCTGCCACTTTCACCGGACTGACGGCCATGCAAGCGTTCCTCGAATACGTGGTTAAAGGGTTGGTGGACCAACCCGACGCCGTGGAAGTCACCGCCGTCGAAAAGAGCGGCCTGACAGCCTATCAACTGCGGGTCGCTCCGGGTGATGCCGGCAAGATCATCGGCCGTCGGGGCACGACCATTCAAGCCCTGCGGTCGCTGGTGCAGTTGGGCGCCCAGAAGCGTGGGATCCGCTGCGTGGTCGATTTGATCGACGATTGAGACACAACCCGTGCAGGCGGACAGGGCTGCCCGGGTTTGCGCCATGAGAATTGACGTTGTCACCCTGTTCCCTGCCATGTTTTCGGGACCGCTGGATGAGAGCATCATCAAACGGGCACGGACGGCAGGAATCCTCGACCTGAGGATACATGATTTGCGGGACTGGACCCATGACCGTCATCGGACGGTCGATGACAGCCCCTACGGCGGCGGACCAGGAATGGTGCTGAAGCCGGAACCGCTCTTTGAATGCGTCGAAAGCCTGCGGGCTGATCTGCCGAAGGAGTCGAAGGTGATCTTGACCTCGCCCAGCGGACGCCGGTTTGACCAGTCGGTGGCCCGGGACCTGAGTGCCTGTCCATCGCTCGTCTTCCTGTGTGGCAGCTACGAGGGCTACGATGAACGGGTGCGCGAGCACTTGGTGGATGACGACTTGAGCATCGGCGACTACGTGCTCACGAACGGCAACCTGCCGGCGATGGTGATCATTGATTCCGTCGTGAGGCTTTTGCCCGGCGCGTTGGGTGACGATGCTAGCAGTTCGGACGAGTCGTTCAGCCACGGGTTGCTCGAATATCCGCATTACACGCGGCCGGCGGTGTTCCGCGGCTGGCCGGTGCCGGAGGTCCTGACCTCCGGAAACCACGCGGCGGTGGAGCGGTGGCGGAAGGCGCAATCCGTGCGGCGGACCGTCGAACGCAGGCCGGATCTGTGGGAAAATCGGCGTTGGGAAAGGCCGGTGAAGGGTGGAAAAAAGTGACTTTGAACTGAGGAATTAACATGAAGCTGAACAAGGGTGCGTTGTTGGATAAGATTGAGGGTGAGCAGTTCCGCAAGGAACCGCTGAAGTTCAACGTGGGCGACACGGTGCGCGTCCACACCAAGGTCGTGGAAGGTGACAAGGAACGCGTGCAGGTCTTCGCCGGCATCGTGATTGGCATCCGCGGCCATGGTCTCAACGAGACGTTCACCGTCCGCCGGATCAGCTACGGCGAAGGTGTCGAGCGCATCTTCCCGATGCATTCGCCCCGCGTGGAAAAGGTCGAGGTCGAACGTCAGGGCAAGGTCCGCCGGGCGAAGCTCACCTATCTCCGCAACCGCGTGGGCAAGAGCGCCATGACGGTCGAGGAGAAGGACACCACCTCCAAGGCGGCCAAGTAACGGCGGCTGCGCCGATGCCGTTGTAAGGGCGGAACCTCCGGGTTCCGCCCTTTCGGCTTTCCGAGCCCGCCGCCACCAGCCAGCTTTGGACCGCCCTGCGGATTCCCACTATGCGTTGCCTCATCTCGGCCGGCCCCACCTGGGAACCCTTGGACCGCGTCCGGCGCCTGACAAATCTTTCGACCGGCTCGCTGGGCGGCGAATTGGCCAACCACCTCGCCAGCCAAGGCCATGAGGTGCGGTTGCTGCTCGGCGAATCGGCGACTTGGCAGAACCCGCTCGCCGCGGTGGCCGTGAACCGTTTCGCTACCACCGAAAGCCTCCGCCAACGGTTTTTCGAGGCGGCCGACTGGCGTCCCGATCTCGTTTTTCATGCCGCCGCGGTCAGCGACTTCACCGGCGGCGCCGCGTTTCGGCGACTCCCGGACGGGACGTTGGCGCCGGTGACTTCCGGCAAGCTGACCACCCGGGAAGGCGATTTGCTGATCGAGCTGAGGCCCACTCCCAAACTGCTCCCGGAACTGCCCACCACCTTTCCGGGCGCCCGCATCATCGGTTGGAAATACGAAGTGGACGGCACGAGGGCAGAAGCGTTGGAGGCCGGTCGGCGGCAACTGGCGGAATCAGTTACCTTCGGCTGCGTCGTGAATGGGCCGGCCTACGGAGTCGGGTTTGGATTCCTGAGGTCAGGCGAAGAACTCAACCACCTCGCCGACAAGCCCGCCCTGTTCACCACTTTGGCGGCCTTGTGCCGTTGACGCCGGCCTTGGCTCAACGTTCCGGCAGCGGGAGCAAGCGCCACTCACCCGGCGCCAGACCATCGAGGGAGAACTCACCGAACCGGGAGCGATGCAGGGCGGTCACCAACAGGCCCTGGCTCGCGAACATCCGCCGCACCTGATGGAATCGCCCCTCCGTGAGTTCCAACCGGGCCTGGCCGTCACCAAGGAGCTGCAATTGTGCCGGCAGGCACGGCTCGGATTCGCCCTCCAGCAGCAGATCGCCGGCGGCGAACCGTTCCACCAGCCCCGTCGGAACCCGGCCGTCAAAGGTCACTTCGTAAACCTTCGGCACCTTGTGCTTGGGCGAGGTCAGCCGGTGCAGCAGGTCGCCCTGATCGGTGATCAGCAGCAGCCCGGTGGTGTCCCGATCCAGCCGGCCGACGGAGCTGACTGGCGGGTTTCGCTGGGACCAGCGCGCCGGCAGGAGATCAAACACGGATTGACCTTCCCGTTCATCGCGCGAGCAGACACACCCCAGCGGCTTGTGAAACACGGCCAGCAGGCCGTCCGGACACTCCACGGGTTCCCCATCAATCAGGATATCGGGAGCGGCGACCTTCTCATCCGATCTCCGGACCACTGCTCCGCCCGCAGTGATCCGCCCCGCCCGCACCCAGGCTTTGGCTTCGGAACGGCTGCAGTAGCCGCAGGCCGATAGCAATTGATCAAGGCGCCGGAGGGGAATGCTGGAACGAGATGTAGCCACGAGATAGGGGCAGCATTTCGGAAACGCCGCCGCAGGGAAACAACCGTTGTTCCCCGGCTTCCCGATTCTTCCCGGAAATTCGCCGTAGGTGACAACCGCGGCGAAGTTGCCTCAGCGCGCCTTGTCGCCTAATTGTTCCGCACTTTATGGCCGCCGCCGATACGCGCATCCCCATCACCGTGCTCACCGGGTTCCTCGGAGCCGGGAAAACGACGCTGCTGAACCGCATCCTCACCGAGAAGCACGGCAAGCGCATCGCCGTCATCGAAAACGAATTCGGCGAAATCGGCATTGATAACGAGCTCGTGATCCAGGCCGACGAGGAAATCTTCGAGATGAACAACGGCTGCATCTGCTGCACCGTCCGCGGCGATCTCATCCGCATCCTCGGCCAGTTGCTGAAGCGCCGCGATAAGTTCGACTACATCCTCGTCGAGACCACCGGCCTCGCCGATCCGGGACCGGTGGCCCAGACCTTTTTCAGCGACACTGAGATGAAGGAGGCCTTCCGCCTCGACGGCATCGTCACCCTGGTGGACGCAAAGCACATTTCGCTGCATCTCCATGACGCGCCCGAGGCCAAGGAACAGATCGCCTTCGCGGACCGGATCCTGGTCAACAAGTGCGATCTGGTCAGCGAATCCGAGCTCGCGGACCTGGAACATCGGATTCACGCCATCAACGCCGTGGCGCAGATCCATCGCACCACCAAGGCCAATCTCCCGGTGGCGCAGGTGATCGACATCCACGCCTTCGACCTGGACCACAAACTCACGCTCGACGGGGATTTCCTGGAAAAGGAACTGCCGTTCGAATGGTCCGGCGCCTACCACCTCGACGAGGGCGAGCACACCCTACGCCTCGAGGCCGGACCGGATCCCATGATGGGCGTGGTTCTGCTCCAGCTCGACACGCATGGCGAACACGAGTGCCACGACCATGAGCATGGTCATGAGCACGAACACCACAGCCACCATCACGGCGATGAGCATGGCCATGAACATGGGCACGAACATGGGCATGGCGACGGCGACAGCTGCCATGGCGGACTTCACGGAGCCCTGCACGCCGCTGAGGAGACCGCGGAAGAGGTCTTCGGCAAAATCGCGACCTCCGTCCGCAATGGCGGCTCCATCAAGCCGGGCAAGACCCTCTACAAGCTCGTGCTGGCTGAAGACGGAGCCAGCGTGCGGGTGCAAATTCCCGCCCACGGCCACTACGCCCTGTTCACCCAGCACGGCCTGGGCGAATTCAACGGCCGGCTGCTCAAGGGCGACCAGGCCGTCGAGCCGGCCCATGTCCACGAGCACGGCGGCCATCACCACGACCACGAGCACGATGAAACCGTGAGCAGCGTCGGGATTGAGGAACGCCGCGAGTTGGACCCCAAGCGGCTGAATGCCTGGCTCAGTGAGCTGCTGCAGACCAAGGGGCAGGACATTTTCCGCATGAAGGGCATCCTGAACCTCAAGGGCCAGAGCCGCCGTTTCGTGTTCCAGGGGGTCCACATGCTTTTCGAGGGACAGCCCGACCGCGAGTGGAAGGCCGAGGAAACCCGCAAGAGCCAGCTGGTCTTCATCGGACGAAACCTCGATCGCGAAGCGCTGAATGCCGGGTTCCGACGGTGTCTCGCCTGAATCTCTGACGGTGGCGGGACAGGCTGGAAAACGGGACCGAACCCGGCGGACGCCGGCTTACGCCGACGGATTTGCCGCGAGCATCTCCGTGACCGCCGTCTGAAGATCCGGAAGCGTAAACGGCTTTTCCAAGGTGCGGTTGGCGCCGAGAATCCCGGCCATGCGCAGGTAAGTGGACGCACCGACTTGGCCGCCACCGGAGATCACGAGCACCTTCAGATCCTTATGGCGTTTCCGCAGTTCGACGAGCGTTTCGATGCCGTCCTTGCCGGCCATCACCACGTCGGTGATCACGAGATCCACCTCGCCCACGGCGTCGAATTGGGCCAACGCCTCGTTACCATCCGCCGCCTCGCAGATCGAGTGGCCCAGTGAGGCCAGCCCAAGGCGCACCACCCGCCGAATGCTCGGCTCGTCATCTACAACGAGAATCTTCGCCATACCCCCCTTAAAACTCCGTGGAAACGCGCGAGAGCGGACTTGAGATGCCTGGCGGTGTCAAGCCACCGGACCGGCGCAGGCCGGTTTGGCCCAACGACCTAGGGGTCAATAGACCAACGCAGGTTTGGGTTCGCAAAGCGGTTCCCACCGGGCCTATCCTGCCCCCGAGATGTTCCGCCAGCTGCTTCATTTGGTGATTCATGGCTGCCTGATCACTTCCCTGTATTCGGCAGGATTCCCGGAGCCCTTCAGTTCCGAAAAACGGGGCGGACTCATCCCGGCCGCCGAAGCGGCTGCCAGTTTTCGCCTGCCGCCGGGGTTCAAGGTGTCCGTCTTTGCCGCCGAACCGGACGTCCAGCAGCCGATCTCCATGACGTTCGACCCGCGCGGCCGACTGTGGGTCGCGGAGAATTACACTTACGCCGAAGCGGGAGTAAATTACGCCACGAACCTGAACGACCGCGTCCTGGTGTTCGAGGACCAGGACCACGACGGACGTTTCGACCGGCGCACGGTCTTCTGGGACCAGGCCAAAATCCTCACCAGCGTCGAGGTCGGCCTGGGCGGCGTCTTTGCCTTGTGCCCGCCCCAACTCGTCTTCCTTCCGGACCGCAACGGGGACGATGTGCCCGATGGACCGCCGGAAGTCCTGCTGGACGGGTTCACCACCACCAGCGGCAACCGGCACACTTTTGCGAACGGCCTGAAGTGGGGGCCTGATGGCTGGCTCTGGGGCCGCATCGGCATCTCCAGCGGCGCCAAAATCGGCACTCCGGGCGCGGCCGACGATCAGCGGATCGAAATGCGGGGTGGCATCTGGCGGTATCATCCCGGCCGCCGGGTCATCGAGGCGGTTTCCCACGGCACCACGAATCCCTGGGGCCTCGACTGGAACGAAGTGGGTGAACCGTTCTTCATCAACACGGTCATCGGTCACCTGTGGCATGCGATTCCGGGCGCCCACTTTCAGCGCATGCACGGCAACGACGTGGACGCGCATGCCTACGCCCTTATTGGCCAACACGCGGATCACTACCACTTCGACACCGGCGCCGGCTGGCAGAAGTCCCGGGCCGCCTTCGACGGCAGCACTTTTGCCGCCGAAAGCGACGAACTGGGCGGGGGGCACGCCCACTGCGGCCTCATGATCTATCAGGGCGAAAACTGGCCCGCCCAATACCGGGGAAAACTCTTCACCATCAACCTCCACGGCCGGCGCCTGAATGTGGAACGCCTAGAGCGGGACGGTTCCGGCTACGTGGGCCGCCACGAGCGTGACTTCCTGCAAATCGGCGACCCGTGGTTCCGCGGGCTCGACCTCATTCAAGCACCGGACGGCACCGTCTTCCTGTCGGATTGGGCCGACACCGGCGAATGCCACGACCACGACGGCGTCCACCGGACCTCCGGCCGCATCTACCGGATCAGCTACGGCGATACCCCTGCCCTCCCGCCTCCGGACGTGAGCCGGGCCACGGGCGACGAACTGCTGGCCCTGCTGACGAGTCCCAACGAATGGCTGGCCCGCCAGGCCCGCCGGGTCATCGCCGACCGGAATCACGCCGGCCGCCTCAACTTTCCTTCGCGGACCCAGCTTGAAGTCGAGTTCGCGAAGCAGAACCAGCCCACTGCCCGACTTCGCCTGCTGTGGGCGATGAACGTCCTCGGACCGATTGACCCCGGGTGGTTGGTGCAACGCATCTCCGGCCCCACGCGCGACGGCAACGAGGCGGTGCGTTCCTGGGCCGTCCGCCTGCTGGCCGATTCGCTGTCCATCCAGCGCGAACGCCTCACGGCCCCGGCCAGCGAAGTCGTGAAAAGGGACGCGGCCGCGGCCGCGCTGAAGACCATCCGCGACGCCCTGGTGGAACGCGCCCGGCTGGACCAGTTCGAAGGCGTGCTGCTTTACCTCGCCTCCGCGCTGCAAAAGCTCCCGGTCCCGGACCGCGAGCCGCTGGCCCTGGCCTTGGTCGCGCGGACCGAAATCGCCGGTGATCACAACCTGCCGTTGCTGCTTTGGACCGGCCTCGAGCCGCTGGTTGCGGCACAGCCGGAGCTCGCTGTGCCGCTGACCAAGGCGGCCACCGCCCCACAGCTTCGCCAATTCATTGCCCGCCGGCTGGCCGAAGATCTCGAAACGAAGCCGGAAGCGGTCAACGCGTTGGTGTCAGCCGCCTTGAACTGGCCCGAGCCCGTCCAGTCCGACCTGATCCGTGGCCTGGGCGACGGACTCCGCGGCTGGCGCAAGGCCACCGCCCCGATCGCCTGGAAGGCCTTTGCGGAAACTGCCCGCCAGATCGCGGTTCCGGATGTCGAGGAACAGCTGCGCAGTCTGAATCTGCTGTTCGGCGACGGCCGGGCCTTGGACGACCTCAAAGCCATTCTGTCGGACGGCAAAACCGACACCGGTTCCCGGCGCAACGCGTTGCGGACGCTGCTGGCGAGCCGCGCCGAAGGTCTCGCCCCGCTGCTGCGAAAATCCGCCAATGACGGCGGTCTGCGGCCGGACGCCCTGATCGGGCTGCTGCAGTTGGGCGAAGCCGACGCGGTGGAGTTCACCATGGGCCGTTACCAATGGCTGGGTCTCGAAGAACGCCCCGCAGTCATGGGTGCCCTGGTTAGCCGCGTCGGTGGCGCCACGGCGGTTTTGGAGGGGATCGCCAAGGGCCAGATTGCCCGTGCGGAACTGACGGCGTTCCACGCCCGCCAAATTGCCGGGCTGGGCGACGAAGCCCTGGTCCGCCAGCTCCGCGAAGTTTGGGGTAGCGTCCAGGCGAGCGGGTCGGACCACTCGGCCGAGGCCGCCCGTTGGCGCGAGCAGCTCACCGCGGACCGCCTTCGCGCCGCCAATCTCGCGAATGGCCACCGGCTGTTCGGGCAGAACTGCGCCCCCTGCCACCGGCTTTTCGGCGAAGGGGGAACGGTGGGACCGGATCTCACCGGTTCCGGCCGTTCCAACCTCGACTACCTGCTGGAAAACCTGCTGGCCCCCAGTGCAGTCGTCCCTGCCGATTACCGCATGACGATCGTCACCCTCAAGGACGGCACCGTGCTCAACGGACTCCTGCGCGAGCCCAGTGCCCACACGGTCACGCTGCAAAGCCAGACGGAGGCCAGAGTCATCGAGCGCACGGACATCGCAACGCTTGAACAGTCCGACCAATCAATGATGCCCGAGGGCATCCTTGCCCAGCTGCCCGCCGACGCGGCGCGCGACCTGATCGCTTACCTGATGTCTTCGCGTCCACGGCCCTGACCTCACCCCGGATTCACGCCGGTTTGCCCCAAACTCCGCGGCAAAGGGCCTCACCTCACGCATGCTGCCCGCTGAGTCTTGATCCACCTGCCCGCCACGCGAGTGGGCGGATTTTGTCGCCCGCTCAGCCGTTTGGAAGGGGGCCAATCACCGGTGAGTGCTAACTTTCCTCGGGATTCCGCGAAAACGGCGCCAAACCGCCGGACATTAGTTGCCATCACTCCCAAGAGCAGGTGCATGAACGACAAGGAAGTGTGAGCCCGAATCCGCCCATCGGCCCTTTGATGTGCCCGGACAAACTGAACCGATGGAAGCCACCGCCCAATTCGCCGACGCCATGCGCGACTTGGATCGGCCCCGGAACGAGGCCCGGGCCGTGAACTGCTTTCACTGCGGGACGCCGTGTGCGAGCGACCGCTTCGCCAAGGACAATCGGTCCTTCTGCTGCCATGGCTGCCAGACGGTCTTTGAGCTCCTGGCGGAAAATGGCCTCGGCCAGTTCTACGAACTGAGCGCCGATGCCGGCCGACGCATGGAACATCCGGCCGACGCCGAGAAGTTCCGCTTCCTGGATGAGCCCTCCGTTCGCAGCCGGCTGGTGGATTTCGACGATGGCAAGGTGACCCGCGTCACCCTCCACCTGCCAGCCATCCACTGCGTGGCCTGCGTGTGGTTGCTGGAGAATCTCTTTCGCCTAAAACCCGGCATCGGTCAGTCACGGGTCAATTTCCCCCGCCAGGAGGCGATCATCTCGTTCGACCCGCAGCAGGTGGCGCTGAGCGAAGTGGCCGCGCTGCTGGAATCCATCGGCTACGAACCCAATCTGAAGCTGGCCGACCTCGAGGGGAAACGCTCCAGCCCGATTTCCCGGCGGCTCTGGCTGCAACTGGGCGTGGCGGGCTTCGTCTTCGGCAACACCATGCTGTTCAGCCTGCCGGCCTATTTCGGCCTCGACAGCCTGAGCGGACCGGGTTTTCGCAGCCTGGTCGGCTGGCTGAGTCTGGGCTTGGGGATTCCGGTCGTGGCGTTCAGCGCGGCCGACTATTTCAAGGCCAGCTGGCTGAGCTGGCGCCAGCGGCGAATGACGATTGATGTGCCCATCGCGGTCGGCATCGCGGTCATCTTCCTCCAAAGCGCCGTCGAGGTCATCACCGGCCACGGCGAAGGATACTTCGACTCGCTCGCCGGATTAACCTTCTTCCTGCTGTGCGGCCGGGTCTTTCAGCAGAAGACCTACGACCGCCTCGCCTTTGACCGGGACTACCGCTCGTTTTTCCCCCTCTCCGTGCTGCGGCGGAGCGGCGACCGCGAGGAGCGCGTTTCGCTGGGTCAAATCGGCATCGGCGACCGCCTCATCATCCGGCACGGCGAGCTGATTCCGGCCGATTCCCGGGTGCTCACGGGCGCGGCGCTCGTGGACTACAGCTTCGTCACCGGCGAATCGGAGCCTGTGGCCAAGTCCGCCGGCGAATTGCTGTTCGCGGGCGGACGCCAAGCCGGAGCCACGCTGGAAGTCGTCACGGTGAAGCCGGTTTCCCAGAGCTATCTCACCTCGCTCTGGAACCAGGACGCGTTCCGCAAGGAGAAGAACGACACCTTCAACACGCTGACCAACCGCTACAGCCAGCGCTTCACCTGGATCATCCTCGGCATTGCCCTCGCCGCGGCCGCCTACTGGCTGTTCCGCGACGACGGCCTGCGCGCGCTGCGCTCCTTCACCGGCGTGCTGATCGTGGCCTGCCCATGCGCACTGGCACTGGCCGCGCCGTTCACCCTGGGCGCCGCCCTGCGGGCCCTCGCCCGCCGCAACATCTTCGTCCGCAACACAGAGGTCCTGGAGGCGATGGCGCGGGTGAACACCGTGGTCTTCGACAAGACCGGCACGCTCACCGCCGCCCACGGCGGTGAAATCGCTTTCACGGGCGCTGAACTTTCCGAGGCCGAATCCGCGCTCGTGGCCGCCGCGGCCCGTCAGTCCACGCATCCGCTCTCCCGCCGGGTCGCCGAGCGGCTCGGGGAAACTTCAGCCCCGGTGACCGCCTTCCACGAAGAACCGGGCCAGGGCATCGAAGCCACCGCGGCCGGAACGTCGGTCCAACTTGGTTCCCGTGCTTGGCTGGAGTCGCTCGGCATCCAGCTCCCTGCTGCGGCAGCGACCGTCGGCTCGACGGTCTGGCTGGCGCTCGGTGGCGTCTTCCGGGGCGTGTTCACCCTCTCGAGCGCGCTGCGTCCGGAGACCGACCGCCTGCTCCGCAGCCTCGCTGAACGGCACGAGATCGCCCTGCTCAGCGGCGACAACGAACGCGAACGCGAACGCTTCGCCGCCCTGTTCGGACCGCAGGCCCACCTGCAGTTCAACCAGAGCCCGCTGAACAAGCTGGGCTTCATCCGCGACCTGCAGTCCAGGCCCCGCACCGTCATGATGGTCGGCGACGGCCTCAACGACGCGGGAGCGCTGCGGCAGAGCGATGTGGGCATGGCGGTCGTGGAGAACATCGGCGCCTTTTCGCCGGCCAGCGACGTGATCATGGACGCCACGCTGGTGCCCCGGACCGCGGAACTGCTGCGGTTCGCCCGACAGGCCACGCTGGTGGTCCGGCTGAGTTTCCTGATTTCGACCCTCTACAACGTCGTGGGCCTGGCCATCGCCGCGAGCGGCAATCTTGCCCCCGTGGTGTGCGCCATCCTGATGCCGGTGAGTTCGGTGACGGTGGTGGCGTTTGCGGTCGGATTGACCCGCTGGCTGGGCCGGCGCGCGGGCCTGGAGGTCACAATCGCGGCCCAATCGACGCCAAAGGAGGGCGAGCCGGCATGATCGTCATTCTCTTACTCATTCCCCTGAGCGTTTTGGTCGCCGCAGGCTTTCTCTGGGCATTTTTTTGGGCGGTCCGCTCCGGACAATACGAAGACACCACGACGCCCTCGCTGCGCATCCTGACGGAGGACGGCGGCCGGACAACCAAGCCAGAACCGCTTTCGACGAACGAACCACAGCACCACTGAGATGAAGATAGACACATTCAAATACGATAACCGGATCGTGCGCGCGTTTGCGATCGCCACGGTCATCTGGGCCATCGTCGGCTTCACGGCCGGCCTGCTCGCGGCCGTCCAGCTCTTCTGGCCGGAGGCGAACCTGAACCTGCAATACACGACCTTCGGTCGCCTGCGCCCGCTGCACACCAACGCGGTCATCTTCGCGTTCGTCGGCAACGGCATGTTCATGGGCGTCTATTACTCGCTGCAACGGCTCTGCAAAGCGCGCATGTTCAATGACACCCTGAGCTGGATCAACTTCTGGGGCTGGAATGCGATCATCGTGTCAGCGGCGCTGACGCTTCCGCTCGGGATCACCTCCGGCAAGGAATACGCGGAACTGGAATGGCCCATTGATCTCGCCATCGCCGTGGTCTGGGTGGCCTTCACCGTGAACCTGCTGGGGACGATCATCAAACGTCGTGAAAAGCACATTTATGTCGCCATCTGGTTCTACATCTCCTGCGCGATCACCGTGGCGGTGCTGCACATCGGCAATTCGCTGGCCATCCCCGCCGGCCTGTTCAAGAGCTACCCGATCTACGCCGGCGTGCAGGACGCCCTGATGCAGTGGTGGTATGGGCACAACGCCGTGGCGTTCTTCCTGACCACCCCTTACCTCGGCCTGATGTATTACTTCCTGCCCAAGGCGGCCGGACGGCCGGTGTTCAGCTATCGCCTGTCGATCATCCATTTCTGGGCGCTGATCTTCATCTACATCTGGGCCGGCCCGCATCACCTGCTCTACACGGCCCTGCCTGACTGGGCGCAGTCCCTCGGCATGGTGTTCTCCGTGATGCTCGTGGCGCCGTCTTGGGGTGGCATGTTGAACGGCCTGCTCACGCTCCGCGGTGCTTGGGACAAGGTGCGTCAGGAACCGATGCTGAAGTTCATGGTCGTGGCGATCACCGCCTACGGCATGGCAACCCTGGAAGGGCCGCTGCTCTCGATCAAGAGCGTCAACTCGCTCTCGCACTACACGGACTGGACCATCGCCCACGTCCACACGGGTGCGCTCGGCTGGAACGGCTTCCTTACGTTCTCGATTCTCTACTGGCTGTTCCCGAAGCTGTGGAACACCAAGCTGTATTCCGTAAAGCTGGCCAACTGGCACTTCTGGCTCGGGCTCATGGGCATCATGTTCTACGCCATCCCGATGTATTGGGCCGGTGTCACCCAGGGGCTGATGTGGAAGGAGTTCACTCCGGACGGCTTCCTCCGCTACCCGCACTTCCTGGAGACCGTGTTGCAATTGATCCCGATGTATCGGCTGCGCGCCATCGGCGGCACGCTCTTCATCCTCGGTGCCTGCATCGGAGCATACAATCTCTACCGCACCGCCAAGAGCGGCAAGTTCGAGCCGGACACCGAAGCGCAGGCGGCTCCGCTCTCGGAAAATCCCCACCCCGCCGGCACCGGCCACCGCTGGCTGGAGGCGAAGCCGATGCTGCTCACCGGTCTTGCCGCCGTGGCCATCCTCATCGGCGGCGCGATCGAGGTGATCCCCCTCTACCTCATCAAGGAAAACGTCCCGACCATCACCTCCGTGAAGCCCTATACCGCCCTCGAGGTGCTGGGCCGGGACATCTACATCCGCGAAGGCTGCGTGGGCTGCCATTCGCAGATGGTGCGCCCGTTCCGCTCGGAAACCGAACGCTACGGCGAATACTCCAAGGCCGGGGAATTTGTCTACGAACACCCGTTCCTGTGGGGCTCCAAGCGCACGGGACCGGACCTGCACCGTGAAGGCGGCAAATATCCCGACGCCTGGCACTACAACCACATGGAGAATCCCCGCTCCACCTCGCCCGGTTCCATCATGCCACCGTATCCCTGGCTGCTGACGCAGAAGCTCGACACCAACGCCCTGCCCGCCCGCATCGCCGCGCTGCGCAAGGTCGGGGTGCCGTATCCCGAAGGCTTCGAGAATGGTCCCGCCCAGAAGGAGTTGGAGGCTCAGGCCCGCAAGATCGTGGGCAACCTGCAGCTCGGCATGATCAGCAACGCCCCGCCGGACAGGGAGATCATCGCCATGATCGCCTACCTCCAGCGCCTGGGCACCGACATCAAGGCCGCGCCCGCGCAGGCCGAAACCTCACCCGCCGCCGAAAACGCAGTCGCCACCGCCAACCGCTGAATCCCCATGATCAAGAATGTGCTCAGCGACATCGGCGGGGTCGGGCTCTACGGCATCGCCTCGGTGCTGCTGTTCTTCCTCGTGTTCTCCGGGGCGATCGTCTTCGCCCTGCTCAAAAAGAAATCCTTCCTGAACTACATGGGCGCCCTGCCCCTGTCGGACGGCACCGAAACCAATTCAACGAAGCAAGAAGACTCCCGCCATGAATGATCCCAAAGACACCAAGGATCCGCTGCTGCTCGACCACGAGGCCGACGGCATCAAGGAACTCGACAACAACCTGCCCGCGTGGTGGGTGTGGCTGTTCTACCTCTGCGTCATCTGGGGCGTAGCCTACCTCGGCTACTACCACGTGCTCGCCAAGGGCGACCTCCAGAAGGCCGAATACGAAAAGGAAATGGCCGCGGGCAATGCCATCAAGGGCGCGGCGCTTGCCAAGTTTGAGAGCTCCGTCGCGACGGTCGAGCCCGCCAAGCAGCAGGAGAATGTCGATCACGGACGCCAGCTCTTCGCCACCTATTGCGCCCCCTGTCACCGGGCCGACGCCGGCGGGCTGGTGGGGCCGAACCTGTGCGACGACTACTGGATTCACGGCCCTACCTTTGCCGACACCGTGAAGGTCATCTGGAACGGCGTGCCCGACAAAGGCATGCTCGCGTGGAAGGAACAGGGCTTCAAACCGTCGGACATCATCGACGTGGCGAGCTACATCTACACCCTCCGCGGAAGCAATCCGCCGAATCCCAAGATGCGCGAGGATCTCGCCCCGAAGAATACCGAGGTTTACGAATAACCGGCTGGGACCGATACCGGTCCAGAAGGGTCACACCATGAGCACTCCCACCTTGCCCGAGCCGAAGGCAAATCCGCCCGCCGATCCGAATCCCCAGGTCCGCACCGTGAACTGGCAGGATTTCCGCGAGCATCTCGCCACTGCCGACAAGGAGGGAAACCGCACGTGGATCTACGCCAAGCAGCCGTCCGGCCACTGGTATCGGCGCCGGACGGCCTTCGCCTGGCTGCTCATCGCCATCATGTTCTCGGGGCCGTTCATCAAGATCGGTGGCAACCCGCTGCTCATGATGAACATCGTGGAACGGAAGTTCTCGATTCTGGGACAGATCTTCTGGCCCGAGGACACGATCATCTTCGCCGTCGCGATGCTGACCTTCTTCGGCGGCATCATGATCTTCACCACCGCCTTCGGCCGCCTCTGGTGCGGCTGGGCCTGCCCCCAGACGGTGATGATGGAGATGGTTTTCCGGAAGCTGGATTATCTGATCGAAGGCGATGCCCAGGCTCAGCGTGCGCTGGATGCCGCCCCGTGGAGTGCCGGCAAGGTCGCCCGGAAACTCCTCAAGCACGGCGTGTTCTTCGGCCTGTCGTTCGTCGTCGGAAACACCCTGCTCAGCTACATCATCGGGCTGGATCCCCTCCTCCGCATCATCACCGACAACCCGGCCAACCATCTGGTCGGCCTTGGTTTCATGATCGCGTTCACCCTGCTCTTCTACGGGATCTTTGCCCGGTTCCGCGAGCAGGCCTGCACCTTCATCTGCCCTTACGGCCGCTTCCAGTCCGCCCTGCTCGACGAAAACTCGATGATCGTCGCCTACGATCACAAGCGCGGTGAGAAACGCGGCGCGTGGAAACGCGAACAGGTGATCGAACTGCGCCGCGAGCAGGGTCAGGGCGACTGCGTCAACTGCCGCCAGTGTGTGGCCGTCTGCCCGACCGGCATCGACATCCGCAACGGGCTCCAGATGGAGTGCGTGAACTGCACCGCCTGCATGGACGCCTGCGACAACGTCATGGAAAAGATCGGCCGTCCCAAAGGCCTGATCCGCTACGCCTCCCTCAACGGGATCGAGAAGGGCGATGCACTCCGTTACACGCCACGCATGAAACTTTACACGGGGATGCTGACCGGGCTGATCACGCTCTTCCTCGTCCTCGTTTTCACCCGCGCCGAGGTGGAAACGATGTTCCTGCGTGCGCCCGGCGCCCTCTTTCAGGCCGCTCCCGACGGCCGCATCAGCAACCTCTACACGGCCAAGGTGGTGAACAAGGCGAACCACGACCTCCCGCTCCAGTTCCGCCTGCTCAACTCCGGCGGCAAGGTCACCGTGCTCGGCGCCGCCAACTTTGTGGCCCCCAAGGAAAAGGTCACCCAAACCTCGGTGCTCATCGAGCTCGCGCCGGAAGACCGCAAGGGGCCGACCACGAAACTTCAGGTCGGCGTCTATTCCGGAGACAAACTGATCGAAACCGTGGACACCGCCTTCATCGGCCCGCGATGATTTGAATCCTCCCATGAACCGCCCCTCCGAATCCTCCGCAGAATCCGGATTCAATCCCTGGCCCTACGCCCTGACCGCCTTTCTCGGCCTGTTTGCGACCTGCGTCATCGGCTTCGGCATCTGGGCCGTGCGCCAGAAAATAGATCTGGTGGGCGCGGACTACTACGAACAGGAAGTCCGATACCAGAAACAGATCGACCGTCAGGCCCGCACCCTCGCAATCGGTGAACCCGTGGCCATCGCCTACTCGCACGATTCGAGCCGCATTTCCATTGCCTTGCCGGCCACCCATGCCCGGTCTAGCCCGACCGGGCAGATCCGCTTCTACCGTCCTTCGGACGCTTCGCTGGATCGCACCATCCCGTTGGCCGTGGACGCCACCGGCCGCCAGGAACTGGATGCTTCGGCCCTCCTCAACGGACGCTGGAAAGTCCGCGTGGACTGGACCTCGGCCGGAGCCGACTACACGGCCGAGGAAAACCTCGACGTTGGCCGCAAGGCGGCCCTCTGACCATGCTCTGGACCGCCTTCATGCTCGGGTTGGCGGGCAGCCTCCACTGCGCCGGCATGTGCGGTCCGCTGGCGCTCGCCCTGCCGCATCCGGGCGGCGGTGCCACCGGCTTCGTCGTCAGCCGGCTCGCCTACAATTCTGGCCGCCTCGTCACTTACCTCGCCATGGGCGCCGTCTTCGGGCTGCTGGGACGGTCCTTCGCCCTCGTCGGGGTGCAACGCTGGCTCTCGATTGGCGCCGGCTCGGCCATGCTGCTGGGCTTGCTGTTCGCCTCCCGCCTCGGCGCGAGAACGCCGGTCGTGGTGGTTGTTGACCGGCTTAAGGCCACCTTTGGCCGGCTGTTGCAACGCCGCACGCTACCGTCGCTCGCCCTGTTGGGCCTGCTCAATGGTCTGCTCCCCTGCGGGTTGGTTTACGCCGCCGCCGCGGGCGCCGCGGCCACGGGCGGACTTCTCTCCGCCGTCGGCTATATGGGCCTGTTCGGTTTGGGCACGCTGCCCCTGATGCTTGGAATCGGCCTGAGCGGCCGGGCGTTTCCAGTGGCCTGGCGATTCCGCCTGCAGGCGTGGGTGCCCGTCTCTCTCGCCTCGGTGGCCATGCTGCTGATTCTCCGGGGCCTTTCGCTGGGCATTCCCTACGTCAGCCCCAACCTCGCCGCTGCCGACCCGGCTTGCTGCCACCACTGAGGCCCGCGCCACCCCCTGGCGGGGCAGTCCCCGCCTGCCCAGGGAGCGGTCCCACCTCACTTCCCGTGGGCAGGCTTTGCCAGTTTCGCATGGGCCGGCAATAGTTCCGGCCGTGAACACATCGAGTGCGGTCTTCATTCGCAGCGCGCCGGACCTGGTTTCCTGCCCGGAGGGCGACCAGCCGGAGTTCGCGTTTGCCGGCCGCTCGAACGTCGGCAAGTCGTCCCTGCTGAACCTGCTGGTCGGGAAGCGGGATCTGGCGCGGGTTTCCGCCACGCCCGGACACACGAAACAGCTCAACTTTTTCGACATCAACCGCCGCTGGCGGCTCGTGGACATGCCCGGCTACGGCTTCGCCAAGGTCGGACGCGCGGAGAAGACCAACTTCACCGAAGCCATCTCGCGATACCTCGTCGATCGTGAAAATCTCGTCTGCGTGTTCACGCTGGTGGACTCGTCGTTGCCCCCGCAGAAAATCGACCTGGAGTTCGTGGAGTTCCTGGTGAACCACGAGGTTCCGTTCGTGCTGGTGTTCACCAAGACCGACAAGTGCAGCCCCACGCAGGTGCAGAACCACATCGACCAGTTCAAGGAGGCGATGCGGGCGTGGACCGCGAATCTTCCCGTGATCGTCACCTGCTCTGCCTACGAGCGGACGGGACGCAATGCCCTGCTCAAGATCATTGATGAGGCCCTGGAACCCGAGCAGAAGCGGCCACAGGCCGCCCGGGCGCCGGCCAAGCGGAACACGCCCTGGTAAGCGGCCATTGCCAAGCGCCCGTTCCCCGCCACTTTGGGCCGGTGCAACTGCTGCCAAAATCCATCGCCGCCCACCTGCTGGCATTCTTACTGGGCCTGATTGCCTTGGGAACCGCGGGTTGCGAGCCGACCCGGGATCAGGCCGCCACGTCCCCGACCAACACCCCTTCCGCCACCATGACAGGCTTCACCAAACCCGATGCCGCCGAGCTTCAGCGCCGCCTCACGCCCGAGCAGTTCGCCGTGACTCAGCAGTGCGGCACCGAACCCCCGTTTCGCAACGCCTACTGGGACAACAAAAAACCCGGCATCTACGTGGATGTCGTGTCGGGAGAACCGCTCTTCAGCTCCCTCGACAAGTTCGATTCCGGTTCCGGCTGGCCGAGCTTCACCCGTCCGCTTCTGGCCAAGGCAGTCACCGAGAAGGAAGACCGCGCCCACGGCATGGTCCGCACCGAAGTGCGCTCCGCCCAGGCGGACTCCCATCTTGGGCATGTCTTCGACGACGGTCCGGCACCGACCCAACTCCGCTACTGCATCAATTCCGCGTCGCTGCGGTTCGTTCCCGTCGAACGCATGGCGGCTGAAGGCTACGGGGCCCTCCTCGAACCCTTCGTGAAGGCCGGCCTCGTTGCCGGTTCGGCCACGAACACACCGGCTGTGACGAAGACCGAGACCGCCGTGCTCGCCGGCGGCTGCTTTTGGGGCATGGAGGAGATCATCCGGAAGATTCCCGGCGTGGTCGAAACCACGGTCGGTTACACGGGTGGGAACATTCCCAACCCCTCTTACGAACTGATCTGCACCGGCCGCACCGGCCACGCCGAGGCGGTGCGGGTCGTGTTCAATCCGGAACAGCTCAGCTACGAAACGTTGCTGGGTTTCTTTTTCCGGATGCACGATCCGACCACGCTCAACCGCCAGCACAACGACATCGGCACCCAGTATCGCTCCGCGATCTTCGTGAGCGATGAGTCCCAAAAGGCCGCGGCGGAAAAGGTGAAGGCTCAGTTCGACCGCTCCGGGCGGTTCAAACGTCCCATCGTGACCGAGATCACCCCCGCCGCCGCATTCTATCCGGCGGAAGGGTATCACCAGAAGTATCTCGTGAAGAACCCCGGCGGCTACAATTGCCACGTGTTGCAGGACTGAAGCCCGGGCGAAGCCGGGAGAGTCCGTCCGGACGGCTCAGTTGAGCGTGATCCCCCGACGCAGGAAGGTCGGCTCATCGAGATTCTGTCCCTGATAGAAGGTGCTCTCGGTGTGCTCGAACCGGCCCTTCGACACGAGGTCGAAGTTGAAGTTCTGCTGCTCCGGCTTCCGTTTCCCCGCGGCCTTGGCGGAGGCCGCCTTGCGCGGTGCGTCGCCCGACGCTTTGAAGAGGCCCGTGGCCCGCAGGGGCGCCCCTGTGTCCAGGTCGAGCCCATCGAGAATCACCGGCGCCGCAGGAGTGGTGACCTCGTAGCGAGGAGCCGGCTCGGCGGCGACCGGAGCGGCCACCGCGGCCACCACCGGCGAGACGACCGGAGCGATGCCCGTGCGGGCCGCCACAGCGGTCAACGAAAGCCGGCCGTTCAGCGCGGGATCATCCGTGGCGCCCACCACGAGGCGGGCCCGCTCGCACCAGCCCTGGAACTGCCGCTGGAGCCATTCCAGTTCGTCGAACCGCAGGTCCCCGTTCGTGGCAATGTTCACAAGCACCGCCTCGGCCTCACCCGGCGAGCAGTCCCCCTGCAGAAAGGCATGGCGCTGGAGCAGTTCAAAGGCCTCGCGCGCGCGGTTGTCGCCGCGGCCTTCGACGGTGGCGAAGGAGCTTTCGCCGTGGAGGCCGCGCAGCATCCGCTCCATCGTGCCCACACCGATCGGCACCAGTCCGGGACAGTTCAACATCCGCCAGAGACCGCACAACGCCTCGCCGATGATGGCGTTGGAGTTGGCCATGACTTCCGGCAGCCGGGTCTTTTCGTCGAGCATCCGCGACGCAGCCGTGTTGGAAAGGCAGAGCACCACATCCGCCGCGGCACGCAGGGCCTGCAACGCGGCCTTGGCGTTGGTGTGCCGCAACGGGGCCTCGAAGGAAAACGGCGTCGTCACCAGGGCGATGACCAGCGCACCCGCTTCGCTCGCGGCCCGGGCCACCAGCGGTCCGGCTCCACCACCGGTGCCACCGCCCAGACCGGCCAGCAGCACGACCACCTTGGCCCCGCGAACGGCGTCGCGAAGCACGCCCAGATCCCTTTCCGCCGCCTGCCGCCCATGCGCCAAATCGCCCCCGCAGCCAAACCCCCGCGTGATTTCATGGCCGAAAGGCACCAGTTCCACGCCGGCCGCCGGTTCGGGAAACTCGGCGGTGCCCAGACTTTTCAGCCGGGTGCCCGTCAAGGCACGGCCGGCCAGCGCGTGGATCAGGTTGTTCCCGGCACGGCCGACGCCGACACACAGGAGTCCGGTGGCGTCACTGGTTGCAACGGCGGGTGGATTCATGGCGCGGTGGGGTCAGCGGCTGAGGAGCGAGGAAAGGGTGGAGGCGATGTCCCAGCGACGTTTGGGTTTCCGCTGTTCGCGCATCGCGCCGTAGCGAACCAACCCGATGGCGGTGGCGAACTCCGGATTCCCCAGCACGTCGGCCGGCCCGGAGACGTTCTGCACGTGGGCCCGGCCGATGGGCAACTGGAAGATCTCCTCGGCCAGCCGTTCGATTTCGTTCACCCGGGCGCCGCCGCCGCACAGGAAAACGCCCGCTCCGGCGGAGACCAGCGCGCCGTGCGGGGCCAGTTCGGTGGCGACGATGCGCAGGGTCTCCTCCAGTCGCAGGTGCATGATGCGCTGGAGATGCTCCACGTTGATGGTGCGAGGTTGGAGTCCGTTGTCGCGCGGAAGCGTGTGGACCTCGCCCTTCGACGCCGGATCCACCAGCGCCCGGCCGAGCTTCAGCTTGATCTCCTCGGCCTGCGGCAAGGGCAGCTTCAGCCCGTTGGCCAAATCGTTGGTGACGTGGTCGCCGCCGACCGCGAGCACGCCCGAGTGACGCAGCACACCGCCGTGGAAGAACGCGTAGTCGGTGGTGCCGCCGCCAAGGTCAATGACCACGGCGCCCTGTTCCTTCTGCTCGGGAGTCAGGACCGCCAACGCCGACGCCAGGCCGCCGAACACGGGCTTTTCCACGGCGATCTCCAGCTTTTCCACCACGCGGCGGGCCGTGGCGATGCGGTTGGTGTTGCCGTGGATGACGTGAACCCGGGCCTCGACCCGTGCGCCGACCGCGTCCACTGGATTGTCGCAGGGACGGTCGTCCACGAGGAAGTCCTGGCGCACGCTGTCCACAACCTCGAAGCCATTGGGGCAGCCAACCAGCTTGGCGTTGTGGATCGCCGCCTGCACGTCCTCGCGGGTGATGGTGCGGTCCACCGTCGGTATCGGCTGCACGCCCTTGCTGTTCTGGCAACGGATGTGGGTGCCGGTCACCGCGAGGTAAACGCTCTGGATCTCGACGTTGGCCATGTCCTCCGCCTCGGCCACGGCTTGGCGCACATCGTCGTCGGTCTTCGTGGCGTCGGTGATCTCGCCCTTGCGGACGCCGCGCGAACGCGCCTGGCCAATGCCCAGCACCGTCACCTCGCCGCGGTTGCCGATTTCGCCGACGGCGGCACAGACCTTGGAAGTGCCGATTTCCAGACCGACAATCAGATGACCGGGATTGAACATGGGAGGCAGCGGTTGGGGCTCAGGCGTGACGGCGGACCGGGGATTTGCGCTTGGGACGAAGCGGGCGGGCCGGAACCTCATTGGTGGGCGCCGCGGCCAGTTCAACCCACTTGAGCGGCGGGTGGTTGGCAACGCTGAGGTCCAGTGAACCGATGGCGCGTCGTAGTTCCGCACTGCGGCGATGCACCGCCTGCCACTGCTGGAACTGCCGCCCGAAATTGCCTGGCGTCATCGTGATCTGCGCCCCGCGGGTCGTGACCACCGTGAGCAGTCCCGCGGCGCTCACGTCCACGCTCGCCAAGTCGGCTTCGGCCGCCAGCGGGGTCTCGCTGAACGCAGCCAGCAGGCGAAGCCCCGCCAGGGTCTGGTTGCCGGTCAGGGCATGCCCCGGCGCGACGCCCACCACGGGAATCCCCGTCAGCAACGGGAGCGTCGCCTCGCTTTGAACCACCTCGGCCGGCGCCCGGCCCGGCTCGAACGGAGCCATCACCCGGCCGGTCTCATCCACCAGCAGGAACGTCTCGCGGCCACCGACCGGCGGCAGCATCAGCCGGGCGATCGGCCAGCGTTCCCGCACCGTGATCCGCAGTGTATCGGGAAACTCCAGTTCCAGCCGCGCCTCCTCGATCCGCGGATGCCGGAGCAACTGCTGACGGACCTGATAGGGATCAATCGTGAGGACGTTTCGCCCCACGGTGACGCCCGCGAGGCGGCGGATCTCCGAGGCAGAAATGACGCCATCACAGGAAACCGGAAGGTGTTTCAGCGCCAGCGAGGGAATGTGATACAGCCAGCGCTCCCGGCACAGTTGCACCGCCGCCCCACCGCCGAACCACGCGCCAGCCGCGAGCACCAGCAGCAGCGCCGGCTTGAGCCACCACACCCGGCGACGGCGCGGCGCGGACTCCGTGTCGGCATTCAGCCGGACGTCGAGCGTGAAATCACCGTCGCGGCGACGGTTGCGGGGTTTGGCACTGAAGGGATTGAACATGGCTCAGCCTTGGGGGGCGCGGTTGAGCGCGAGACGCACCATGCGTTCGCACAGGGTGGCAAAGTCGAGGCCGACCGCGGCGGCGGCCTTGGGCAGCAGACTGGTCTCGGTCATGCCCGGCAGCGTGTTCACCTCCAGCACCACCGGCGAACCGTCGGGCCGAACCATCACATCCACCCGGGCATAATCCCGGCCGCCGATGGCATGAAACGCGCCCAGCGCGGCCTGCTGGATCCGCCCTGTCGTCGCCGCGTCGAAGTCGGCCGGGCAAAAATACTCGGTGCGGCCGGCCGTGTATTTGTTGGTGTAGTCGTAGGCTCCCGCCTTGGGCCGAACCTCCACGATCGGCAGGGCCACACCGTCGAGGATGCCCACGGTTGTTTCCCGACCCGTGATGCGTTTCTCCATCACGACTTCGCCGCCGAACCGCAGCGACTCCGCCAGTTGCCGCGGGAAATCCTCCACGCGGTCCACGAACTGAAGCCCCACGCTGCTGCCCTGCCGGGTGGGCTTCAGGACCACCGGAGTCTGCCATCCGGCCGGCCAGGGTGCGCCGGCGGCATTGAAGACCGTGAACTTCGCGGTCGGCACTCCGGCCGCAAGGCAACGCCGCTTCGTCACCACCTTGTCGAAGGCGAACAGGGACGCCGCAACCCCACAGCCCGTGTAGGGAACGCCAAGTTGCTCCAGCTCCGCTTGGACCGTGCCGTCCTCGCCATAAGTCCCATGCAGGGCCAGAAAGACGGCCTGCGTGCCCACGGGCAACTGCAGCGCGCCGGGCTCGGGGTCCACCTCGTGAATGGTGTGGCCGCGGGAACGCAGCGCCCGGGCCACCGCTGCCCCGGAGCGCAGCGACACCTCGCGTTCGGCCGAAGGGCCGCCCAGGAGCACCGTAAGGTTCAGCGTTTCTGCCATTGGAAGTTCAGTCTTCGCCAACGATTTCCACCTCGGTTTCCAGTTCCACGCCGCGGACTTCGCGGGCACGGGCACGGACCAATTCAATGAGGTCCAGCACGTCGCGGGCAGTGGCCTTGCCAAGGTTCACAAAGAAATTCGCATGAACGTCGCTGACCATCGCGTCCCCGACACGCGTGCCCTTGAGCCCGAGCTGGTCGATCAGCTTTCCGGCCGGCAGCTCCGGCGACGGGTTCTTGAAAGTGCAGCCGGCGCTGGGCTGATTTGGCTGCGAGTCCCACCGTTTCTGGCTGTAGCCATCCATGCGCGCCTTGACGGCCTCGGCCGCTTCGCTGCTGCCCCGCAGGGTTGCGCCAAGCGCGATGTGCGTCGTCAGCAGCGGACAGCTCCGGTAGGTGAAGTCCACTTCGGCCACCGGCAGATCGCGGACTTCTCCCTGGCGATCCATGCACCGCAGACGTTCGACCCGGTCAAACGTCCAGCCGCCCATCGCGCCGGCGTTCATGCGCAGCGCGCCGCCGAGCGAACCGGGAATGCCTTCGAGGAACTCCAGCCCGGCCACGCCCGCCCGTCGGGCCGCATTCGCAAGGTCCTTCAGTTTCGCCCCAGCACCGGCAACCACACGGTCACCCTGGACCTCGATCTTCGAAAACTCCGGCTGGGACAGCCGGACGACCACGCCCCGGATGCCGCCGTCGCGGACGAGCAGGTTCGAGCCGCGTCCCAGCAGGAAAACCGGGATCCCTCGGAGCCGCGTGAGCTCCAGCACCGACGCCAGCGCGTTCTCGTTCGAAGGCTCAATGTAGATGTCCGCCGGGCCGCCGACCCGCAGCGTCGTGCGGGAGGCCAACGGCTCGTCCCGTCGCAGCAGGGTCGCCGCCGGCAGGGCCACCTGAAAATCACGGAACAGGTCCGAAATCACCTCGGCGTGGTCGCACCTGGCTTCCTCCAGTGCGGTCACCGGAGCCGCCGCCAATTTCCACACGGTGCTCACCGGACACCTCCCTGCGCTGGCAGCGCGGCGGTGGAAACGTCCGTGCGCGGCCCCGGCACGGAACGATTCACCGCTCCCGGCTGGCGCGCTTCGAGCCGCCGCAGAATCCGTTCCGCGATGTCGCCTGCCGCGCCGGGCCGGTCCAATTCGGCGAGGGCCGCCAAGGCGCGATGGCGGGCTTCGCCTTCGGCTGCCAGCTCCATTACGGCGGCCACCAACTCTTCCACGGTGGTGTCCTTTTGGGAAATCACACGCGCCGCTCCGGCAACGGCGAACGCCTCCGCGTTGAACCGCTGGTGGTCGTCCACGGCTGCCGGATACGGAATCAGCACGGACGGCACGCGCATCGCGGCCAGTTCCGCCAAGGAGGAAGCACCGCTGCGGCTGAGGGCGACCGTGGCGGCCGCGAGGAGCAATTCCATCTCGGAGAAGAAGGCGTGGACCCGGACGCGGCGGCCAAAGGGCGCGAACGCGGCACGGATTCGTTCGAAGTCGGCCACGCCCGTGAGGTGCACCAACTGGAGGTCCGGCAGGCGTTCGAGCAGTTTGGGAAACGCTTCCAAAACCAAACCGTTGATGCCGGACGCTCCTTGGCTGCCGCCCATCACCAGCAGCACCGGCTTGTCCGGAGCGAGCCCCAACGCCGTGCGTGCGCCCGAGGCATCGGCCTGGGAAAATCCGGGGCGCACCGGCGTTCCTGTCACCGCGATCCGTGGATGGCGGAGCCGGCGGAACGCCTCAGGGAAACCGACGAAGCATTCATCCACCATGTGCGCCAGCCACCGGTTGGCCCGCCCGGGAATGGTGTTCGATTCGTGCAGGAACGTGGCGGCCCCCAGACGCTGGCCGGCCACGACCGGCGGGGCACTCGTAAAGCCGCCCATGGCCAGCACGGCCTGGGGAGGACGCGGCCGAAAGGCCGCCTTGGCCGCGCGATAGGAACGCAGGCTGGCCGCGGCGAACTTCAGCACATTGCGCCCGGTCAAGCCGACCGCCGGCAACGTGATCACCCCGAACTCCTGCGTGACGCCGCGGACCGCGGTCTGGTCCACGTCCTTGGGCGAAATCAGCAGCGAGACGTCACACCCGCGCGCCACCAGTTCGTGCCCCACCGCGATGCCGGGGAACAAATGTCCGCCGGTGCCGCCGCAGGCGATGGCCACATGCAGGGTGGAGTTGGGAACGCTCATTGGGAAAGGTCCGTGTCGGCATCCTCAAAGGGATTGGCCTTGCCCCGGCGGCCCGCGGTTTCCGGCACGACCGCATGGCGCGACAGGTTCACCAGCAGGCCAACGAGCGTCATCATCACGACCACGCCGGTGCCGCCGCGGCTGATGAACGGCAGGGCGATGCCCTTGTTGGGCAGCAAGCCCGTCACGACGCCCATGTTGAAGCAGGCCTGCCCGGCGATGACGAACGTGATGCCGGCCGCGAGCAGGACGTGGAACGGATCCTCGGAACGGTGCGCGATGGCCGCCCCGCACAGCAGGATGACAACAAAAGCGCCGACCACGCCGAGCGTGGCCATGAGGCCCAGCTCTTCGCCAATGACCGGGAAGATGAAATCCGTGTGCTGCTCCGGCACCTTGAACTTGAGCGAACCGCGCCCCAGGCCCTTGCCCTCCAGGCCGCCCTCGGAGAAAGCGTAGAGCGACTGGTTCAACTGCGCGGCGGAATCGCGGTTGGCCTCGGGCTTCACGAAGGCGTTGATACGGTCCATCGCATATCCGCTCTTGAAGATCGTCAGCGCCATGCCCGCCGCGCCGAGAAGGGCGAGCAAGGTCGTATGGGACCAACGGCTGCCGGCAACCAGCATCACCCCGAGCATCACTCCGCCCAGGAGAACGGTCGTGCCCTTGTCCGGCTCCAGCAGGATCAGGGCGAGCAACGGGCCCGCCACTGCTCCCATCCCCAGCGCGCCGGTCACAAACGTGTTCATGCGATGCCGGTAACGCGCGGCGAACCAGGCCAGGGCGAGCACGAGGGCGACTTTGGCGAACTCCGACGGCTGCGTGCCAAGCAGCCAGCGCTGAGCCCCGAGCCGCCGACTGCCCAGCGGCGACAGGGTCAGAAGGAGCATCAGCGCCGTAGCGCCGTAGCAATACCAAGTGGCCCGATGAACCCACTTCAGGTCCACCAAGGCGACCACACTGAAGGCGAGAAAACCGACTCCGCACGCCACCGCCTGCCGGATCACCCACGAGCTGTTGTCACGCAGCATCGTGGCGCTGGCGAGCATGGTGAGGCTCAGGACCAGCAGCGAACCGACCGCCAGCAGGAGCAGGGTTGAGATTCGGTTCATGGCTTCAGCGGGTTGTCGGAAAGGGTCGAAGGACGCACCGGTTTGAGGAGGCCGGTGCGCCCCTGCGTTTCAAACTTCAGCGGGGCAACGGAGCCGCCGTCGGATTGCCGATCGGGGTGGCCGTCGGCAACACCGGGGTGGCGGACGGAACATTAGCCGCCGCGGGGGCCGGTTCCGGTGCGGGTGCCGGAGTAGCGGTCTTCGACGGAACCTTCAGCTTTTGTCCGACTTTGATGTCATTGGACTTCAGCCCGCTGGCGGTCCGGATCGCCTTCACGGTCGTGCCGTGGATTTTCGCGATCTTGGTCAGCGTGTCTCCGCCCTTAACCACGTAGGTGACCGTTTCGGCAACCCCGGTGGCCGCTGGCTCTCCGCCGCCGTTGGCGGCCGGCGGCGTAGGCGCGGCGGCTCCGGCGGGCAGATTCAGCTTCTGGCCAATCTTGAGCTTGTTGAGGTCCACGCCCGCGTTGGCTTCCTGAAGCTGCTTGAGCGAGATCTTGTTCCGGCTGGCGATGCGGCCGGCGAGGTCACCCTTCTTGACCACGTATTCCGAGGTGGCTCCGGCCACGGTTTCGTTGGCCAGCGGCTGGCTGGGCTGCAGCGGCATGAGCGGGGCCGTGTTGGTCGGCGGCTCGTAGGTGACCGGCGGCAGGGCGTTGGTCGGCGGCACCGGGCTGAGGTAATTGGTGCCGCCCGCGAGCATCGCCGGATCCAGCGTGTTGGTCTCGGTGATGATGGTCGTGTTGGTCGGAGTCAGCGCATCGAAGCCCGAGAGCGGATCGGCCGGCTTCGGCTCCTCGCGCTTGCAGCCGATGATCAGCAGGCCGCCGAGCACGGCGACATGCAGGCCGACGATCAGGGCGGCGACGTGAAAGGTGGACTTGGATTTGGCCTGCTGCTCCAGCAGCGAGCCCTGGGGAATCAACGGATTCGGTGAACTCATGGTTTGATGGCCGCGCAGGGGCGGCGGACGAGGAGGTTGGGGGTGAGGTTGGCCCCGCGTTGACTCCTCAAGTCAACGCGAGGCCAAGAGGATTCCGCGTGAAGCGGGCAAAGCGATGAAGTCTCCGCCACCCGGGGAGAACTCAGGACGGAAAGCGGGCCGCCTGCAGGGCGCACCCAAGGGACTTTCCGAACTGGAACCGGAAGAAATTCGCACCGACCGCCGCCGCCACGCACACCACCTGGCGAACCGCCCTGCCAGCGGTCCCCGCGGGCGATTAAAGCGGGGGTCACGGCCCACGCAAGGGGGGAAAAACCACCCGGGCTCCCGGTCTCCAGCCGGCTCAACGACCGCAAGATGTTGGGGTGTGACGTCACGGCTACCGGACTTTTAGTGTGCTGAGCGCCACCACGGCGCACAGGATGGCCACGATGTAAAACCGGACGACGATCTTCGATTCAGGCAGGCCCTTCTTCCGAAAATGGTGATGCAGCGGCGACATCAGGAAGATGCGGCGCCCTTCCCCGAAGCGCTTCCGGGTGTATTTGAACCAGCCCACCTGCAGCATCACGCTCAGGGCCTCCGCCACGAAGACCGCGCCGGCGATGGGCAGGACGAACGGCTGGTGGATGAGCACGGCCATGATGCCCAGGGCGCCGCCGAGCGCGAGGGAACCGGTATCGCCCATGAACACCTCCGCGGGATGGCAGTTGAACCAGAGGAAGCCAAGGCACGCCCCCAGCATGGCCGCGCAGATGACCGTCAGTTCGCCGGCCCCGGGCACGTAGGGCACGAGCAGGTAATGCGCGAACACCGAATTGCCCGCGATGTAGGTCATCACGAGGAACACGAGCGTCGTGATCAGCGTGCAGCCGATCGCCAGCCCATCCATGCCGTCGGTAAGGTTCACCGCGTTGGACGCACCGCAGATCACCAGGATGGCGAGCAGCACGCCGACCACCGGCACACCGACCAGCACGGGATTTTTGATGAACGGCACCTGGATGTCGTTGATCAGCGTCGCGGTGGAGGGCAGCCGCCAAAGATAGGTGGCCACGCCCAGGCCTAGTGCGAACTGAACGTAGAGCTTCAGGTGCGACTTGGCGCCTTCGGCGGTCTGCTTCGTGACCTTCAGCCAGTCGTCGTAGAAGCCCAGGCCGGCCAGCACGATGATCGCGAGGACGGTGAGCAGGACGAACGCATTCCAGCGGGCCCACAGCAGCACCGAGATGTCGAGCACGAGCACGATGAGGATGCCGCCCATCGTCGGCGTGCCCCGTTTGGCGAAGTCCGCCGCCGCCGCCGTCGCGTCGCCACCTTCCTTCACGTCCTTCGGCCGGTAATCCTGGCGGAACTTGAGGTCCCGCAGCCAGCGGATGATGCCCGGACCCAGCCACATGCTGAGCAGCAGCGACGTGATCGCCGCGCCCGCGCTGCGGAAGGTGATGTATTGGAACACCGACCACGGCGCGAACGGCAGCAGATCTGACAGGTGGTAGAGCATCTCAGGCAGGGACCGGCTCCAACCGGGATTCGCGCAACTGCAGTTGCCGGCTCAACGCCTCGACCACCCGTTCCAGCCGGCTCGACCGGGAAGCCTTCACCAACACCGCATCGCCCGTCTCGAGGCCGTGTAACAGCGCCTCGACCGCGAGGTCCGGCGAGGCGAACGCGGTCGCCCGCTCGCCGGCACCCGCCGCCGTGAGCTGGGCGAACCGCCCGATGGCGAACACCCGGTCCACGCCGAGTTCCGCCGCAAGCCGCCCGACCTCCCGATGCGCGGTCTCGGTGGCGGAGCCCAGTTCCGCCATATCGCCAAGCACCGCCACACGGCGGCCCGAACACGGGAGGTCGGAGAGTGTCCGCAACGCGGCCGCGACCGAATCGGCATTCGCGTTGTAGGTGTCGTCGATGAGACGAACCCCGGCGACCTCACGCAGGTTGAGGCGCTGTTTCGCCGGTGAAAATTCCGCCAGGCCGTCGCGGGCGGCAGTGGGTTCCACCCCCAACTCGCACGCAACCGCCAGTGCATAAAGCGCGTTGGGCACTGAATGACGGCCTGGCAAAGGGACATGATACTCGCCGCTCCAGCCGGAGGTCGGCGCGCTCACGGAAAACGTGGTGCCGGTCCAGTCCATGGACCGCAGCGTGGCCCGCCAGTCGTTGGCGGCCTCGAAACCCACCCGGATGACCCGGGCCTGCGTGCGGGCGGACAATTCGGCAGTGAACGCGGAATCGCCGTTCACGAACAGGGCCCCGCCCTGCCCCGCGGCGGGCAGCAATTCCGGCAGCCAGCCCTCTTCCTCAACGACCCCGGCAAGGTCGCCGAAGTGCTCCAGATGCTCCCGGCCGATGCTGGTCACAATCCCCAACCGCGGCGCAATCAGGCGGACCAGCGGCGCGAGTTCGCCGGGATGGTTGGTGCCGGCTTCCAACACGGCGGCGGCGTGGGTGGACTCGATCCGCAGCAGGGAGGCAGGCACTCCGATGTCGTTGTTGAAGCTCGCCTCGCTCTTCAGCACGCGCCGCGAGCGGCCCACTGCCGCCGCGACCAGTTCCTTGGTCGTCGTCTTGCCGTTGGAACCGCCCACGCAGATGACCGGCAGATCGAATCCGCGGCGATACGCGCCCGCCAACGCGCCGTAGGCCGCCCGGGCCCCGTCCACGAGAATCGCCGCCACTCCGGCCGGAACCCTGGCCGCGTGCTTCCGTTCGGCCACCACGGCGGCCACGCCCCGGGCCGCCACCTCGCCGAGGAAGTCATGGCCATCAAACCGTTCGCCCGACAGCGCGACAAACAGATCGCCCGATTCCGCCAGACGCGAATCGGTCACGACGCGACGCACCAACGCCGCCGGCGAACCGGTGCGGAGGTCGCCGCCGCACGCCGCGGCGAAAAACTGGAGGGAACGGGATTCCATCGGAAAACGGCCAACTGGACTTTCGCTGGGACCCGACGGCAGCCGCCGACCGAGTCGGGGGTGGGGGGACCTGGAGGACAGCCGACGGCTGCCTGGGTCGCAGCGGAAATTCAGTTGGATCGGATTCAGAGCAACGCCAGCAGACAGAGGCCGCACAGCAGCATCCGGGCGGCGAAGCCCCAGGTCAGGTGCTCGTGGAGGAGTTGGAGGTTCATGGGTGGTGGGTGGGAGCGGAGTATCAGTCGAGGAGGAACGCGGCGTTGACGACCGCGGTGACGGTTTTCTGGCGGGAGGAAGTGTCGTTCATGCCGTCCCAGCTTCCCTGCGTGCTGTAGAGCGGGGTGATCTGGAACACGCCCATGCGGGCGGAACGCAGGCGGGCGATCTGGCGGTTACCCTGCCCGGCGATCTGGCCGGCCCGGGCGCGGGCATCCTGGGTGGCCTCGGCCAGCATCTCGATCTTGGCCTCGCCGGCCTGCGTGTAGATGAAGTCCGGGGTGGCCGCGGTGAACACCACGCCGGCCTCCAGCAGGGCGACCGTGGCTCGCTCCAGCGCAAGCACGCCGTCAATGTTGGGCGACCGAAGCTCCAGTGACTGCGCGAGGCGGTAGCCGACGGTTTTCTGCCGGGCCGTCTCCTCGCCGCCCTCATTCTGGACCTGCCGCGCCTGCAACTCGGTGATGGCAACGGAGCTGAAGCCGGCATTCGTGAACCCGTGCTGGGCCAGGAAGTTTTCCACTTTGCGGCGGTCATCGGCCAGCCGGCGCTGGGCTTCGAGCAGCGTGGGCTGCTCCACGACGAACGATCCGCGCCAGACAATCAGGTCCGCCTCCACGTTGCGCCGGGCGGAACCGGTCACATTGATGGCCTCGGACTCGGAAATCTTGAGCCATGCGCGTGTGAACACCATCGCCGACAACACGAGGCCGGCGGCGAGAAACAGTCCGGCCAGCAGGCCGAGCAGGTGCGGGCGGGAAGACGTCTCTCCACTCATAGGTCGCCTCCAAAGCCGCGCAGCGCGAGAGCTTCGACCGCGTGCGCCGCGTCGTCGAAGGGCTCCACCGTGCCGTCCATTTCCTGGGTTCGCCGATGCCCCTTGCCCGCGAGCAGAACCACATCGTTCGCCCGGGCTGCCCGGATGGCCCGATCGATCGCCCGGGCCCGATCGGATTCGAGGATGAACTTGGGGTGGGAAGCCGCCGGCACGAAATCGCGCCACAGCGTTTCCGGCGCGAATTCGCCCGGGTCGTCCGTGGTGGCGAAGACGACATCCGCCGCCCCCGCCGCGAGGCCCTGGGCACGCCGCTCTTCGCTGGAAAATTCCGCCGGCGGGCCGGCCACCAGAAGGATGCGTCCCGGAGTCGTGGCGCGGAGTTCGCGGATGGCTTCGGCCAGCTCGCGGGCGGTGCGGGCCGCATCCACGAACACACCGAACGGTTGCCCGGCGTTGACCGGCTGGAGAAAACCCGGCGTCGAGCCGAGCCCCGGCAGGGCGCCGATTACGCGATCATGGCGAATGCCCAGCCGGAGCAGCACGGCGAGCGCCGCGCGCAAGGCCGCCGCGTTGCCGGAGCCGATGAGCGGAGTGGAGACGCGCAGACCGTTCAGGAGCAGCCGGCTGCCGCGCCAGCTGAACGAATCCTGCGCCTCGGGCCGGGGCAGTTCCCGGACCGTTTCGGCGCAGCGCAATTCACCCCAGCGCGACGCGTGCGCCCGGGGCTGCTGGAGCACGCATGCACTGCCGCCCGAATGCCGATGGGCATCCAGCAGCCGTTGGAGCTCAAATGCGTCCAGCCGCGAGGCCGCGAGGGGAAGTTCCCGGCCGCCCGCTTCACAGGCGAGTTCGCCCACCAGCGCGGTGTTGGCTCCGGCCAGGCGCATCAGCCGGGTGAGCAGCCACGCCACATTGGTGGCGGCGCAACGGGCTTCACCGGGACCGGCCGTGGCGCATTCGACCGCGACCAGCGAAAGCGATCGGGCCGGATGCCCGAAGTAGGCGGCTGCCGCCTGGGCGAAGGCCGCACCGGAATCCCGCACCTCGATGCGCGGGACGTGGGGCGGCACGATCGTGCCCGGCTCGCACAGCACGGCGGACGCACCGCGCGCGACGGCGGCAAACGAGGCAAACGGATTGTCCCGCGTGCGTTCATTCAGGCAGACAAACAGGTCGCCGTGCTCGACCCGCATGGGGTCATGGCTGAGCCCGTTCACCACGGCATCCCGCACGTCGCGCGCGGGCGGGACGGCGAAGCGGGCTTCGGGGACTTGGGCGATGACGTCGCGGAGCAGCATGGTCAGTGGGGGGCAATCGCCGGGGAAGCGAGGTTGAGCACCACTCCGTTGGTGCTGACGAGAGAGGGTTTCAGGCCCAGATAGCTCGCCGTCGCCGTCGCAATCTGGTGGAAGACCGGCGCGCAGGCCTTGCCGCCGTAGTAGGACTTGCCCTTCGTGGTCGGCTCGTCGGCGTTCACCATGATGACAAGTTCCGGATTCTCGGCCGGGAGGAAGCCGACAAAGGACGCATAGTAGTGGGTCGAGGAATACTTCCGGTCCACGACCTTCTTGGCGGTGCCGGTCTTGCCCGCCACGGCGTATTCCTCCATCGCGGCCTGGCCACCTGTGCCCTCTTCGACCGCAGACCGCATGATGGCCACCATCTGCGCGGCAGCTTCGGAGCGGATCACGCGCCGGACCTGCACCGGATCAATCTTGGTCACCACGTCCCCATCGCCGCGTTCCAAAGCGGAGACGATACGCGGGCGCATGAGCACGCCGTCGTTCGCGATCGCGGCCGTGGCCATCACCGTCTGGAGGGGCGTCGCGTAAAAGCCGTATCCGAACGGCAAACTGCTGGCGGTGAGTCCGTCCCAGCCGCCGAGGCCGCCGGGCGATTCGCCGTAGGCTCGGCGGATATGGAGCTGGCCACGGGACAGGTTGGTCGTGGCGGTGAACTCGCCGCACTCGATGCCGGTGCGGGCAAGGAAACCGAAGTCGCGCATGTAGCGGAGGAACGTGTTGGTGTTCATCCGCAGGCCGATTTTGACGGCCCCGACATTGGACGACTTCGCAAACGCCTCGCGAACCGTTACCACATCCATCGAGTGGCCCTGGTCATCGTTGATGCGCCGCCGGGTGCCCGGAACGTTCCAGTGGCCGTGCTCGCAGTCGATGCGCTCCTCCGGCTGGATCAGCCCTTCGTTCAGCGCCGCGGCGTAGGTCACGATCTTGAAGGTGGAACCCGGTTCTGCCGGCACCTTGAGCGCGCGGTTCAGCATCGCCTCCAGCGACGGGATGCTGCCGAGATTCGGGTTGTAGGTGGGGCGGTTTCCGAGCGCGAGCACGTCGCCGGTCTTCGGGTTGATGACCACGGCGGAAATGCTCTTCGGCTGCAGCGTGGCGTAGGCCTCGTCGAGGGCGTGCTCAACGAAACTCTGGATGTTCAGGTCGATCGTGAGGCGGACGTTAAGGCCATCCACCGGCGGCACGTCGCGGGCGCGGAGCGGCACCAACTCCTCGTCGCCAAACTTGTGGGTGACGAGGACCCCGTGCGAGCCCCGCAGCTCCGCATCGAAGCGCTGTTCAATGCCCTGCGCCCCCAGCAACGGCGGCGGCAGATGGCGCTGCATCCGGTTCGTGACGATGCCGTTGGTCGTGTAGCCGAGCACATGGGCCGCCAGGTGAGAATTGGGATACACCCGCACCTCCATGATCTCGGGATACAGCCCGTTGAGGCGGCTTTCGAGGGAGTTGGTCCGAAGGTAGCTGAGGCGGGGATTGATCTGGCGCAGGACCGCGGACCGCTCCTTCTTGGCGTGGAAGTAGGCCGGCAGATTCCACCAACCGGCCTGCTTGAGGGTGCGCCGGTAGGATTCCTCGGCATTGGTCCGGGCGGTCAGCAGGGCGACTTCCTCGGCAAAGCGGTGTTTCCGGAGCCGTTCTTCGACTTCCAGCCACTTGGAGTAGGTCAGATTGGTCGTGATGCCGTTGTTGCGGCGGACCTTCTGGACCGCAAACCAGTTCGTGGTGAGCACGCCCCCGTTCGTGGTCACCCGGCTTTCGCGGGAGGCATAGTAGGAAGGCCGCATGCGCTCCGCGACCACAGGCGCGGGCAAACTGACGAGCGGCGCGATGAGTTCCGCCACCTCCCCACCGAAGATGCCCAGCTTCACGGGATCCGCGCGGACGGTGACGACGAGATCCGACATCACCATTGGGCGGCCTTTGGCGTCCAAGACGGCCCCGCGCTTGGCCGGCCGGGGAAAGGTACGGACCGTGCTTTCGGCGGCCAACTGCGGTTCGACCGGAGCGATGGCCTGGATAAAGACCAGACGTCCGGCGATGACGGCAAAGCCCGCCGCAAAGCCCCAGGACAGGAGCCACATCCGGCGACGGCTGAGTGAGGTGTCCATGGCTCAGCGGGGGGCGGCCGCGGCCATCGGGCCGGGGGCAAAGGTTCGCGTGGCCGAAACGGAATTGGAACTGCCCGTCCGCGCGACGCCGCGCACCGGGGCGGCACCGGGCAGGGTCACAAACAGGCGCTGGTTCGCGGCGATCTTCACCAAACCGAGCGGCTCGGCCTTCTGCACGAGCTCAATCGGGTTGCTGCACCGGGCCAGGGCGATGGCGAGGTCATTCGTCTGCCGGCGTAGTTCCGCGATGCGGACCTCCTCCGAACGCTTGAGCGTGCCGAGGCGGTTGTGGGCGCGCCGCTGCAGCACGAAACCCATCACCATCACGGTGATGATGCCGACCGAAACGGCGAAGAGCGCATAGTTGCGCAGCATCTGCGAACGGACGTCACGTTTTTGGTTCCGGGCCATGTCAGATCCTTTCAATCACGCGCAGGTGGGCGCTCCGGGCGCGGGGGTTGGCGGCCACCTCTTCGGCGGTGGGGGAAATCGGCTTGCGGGTCAGGTCGCGGGCCCGCGGCGGACGGTCCCGGCGCAGGTGCGGCAAGTCGGGCTCACCGGGCGGAAGTTCATAGGCCCGGGCCTGTTCCCGCATGAACTCCTTGACCAGCCGGTCTTCCAGGGAGTGGAACGAAATCACTGCCAGCCGCCCGCCGGGTTCCAGCAGGCCGAAAGCCGCCGCCAGGCCGCGCCGGAGCACCTCGACCTCACGGTTCACGGTCATGCGCAGGGCCTGGAACACCCGGGCCAGCCGCCCGGGCAATTGGTCACCCCGCGGGCAGACCTGCTCGATCAGTCCAGCCAACTGCCGCGTTGTTTCAATCTTCCGCATTTTCCGTTCCGCCTCGATGGCCCGGGCAATCCGCCGGGACTCACGCTCTTCACCCAGTTCCCAAAAAATCTTCGCCAACTCTTCGGCCGACCAGCCGTTCACGATGTCCGCCGCGGTCAGTTCGGTCCGCTGGTCCATCCGCGAATCCAGGGGGCCGTCCGCCTGAAACGAGAAGCCCCGCGGCCCGTGATCGATCTGGAAACTCGAAATGCCGCAGTCAATCAGCGCCCCGGCACAGCTGCCCGGCGGTATCCATCCCGCCACATCCGCAAAATTCATCCGCCGCAGCTCGAAACGCCCGGCAAACGGCGCCAACCGCTCACTGGCCGCCGCGATCGCGTCGCCATCCTGGTCGCACGCATACAGGAAGCCCGTCGGTGAGCTTTCCCGCAGCATCGCCCCGCTGTGCCCAGCGCCCCCACACGTGCCGTCGAAAAACGACTTCCCGGCCCGGGGCCGGAGATTCGCCAGCACCTCCGCCAGCAACACTGGTTGGTGATTGAAGGGGGCCACTGCGCATGACCTCAGTCCGCTTTCACCACCAGGGATTCGGTCCGCCGATTGCGGAGCCGGTTCCAGGCGTGGTCCTGGTCGTCCCGCGGCGCGTCCTGCCGGGGTGTTTCCCAGAGCACCTGCGCCTTGCCGCGGGGGGAAGAGGCCGAGTCGTCATCCCGAAAGTCGTTCCGCACCGGCTTCACCTTCTGGAGCAGCAGTTCGCCCTGGACCAGCCGAACGGACTTCTCCTTGCGCCGGGAATTTCCGAACAGCCAGCCGAACCAGCTTTGCCGGCGTTCCCGGGGGACGGCGGGCAACGCGGGCAATGGCCGCAACTCCGGTTGCACAGCCCCGGCAGACGGTGCGGCGACAAACGGGTCCGCACTCGGGCGGAGTAACCCGCGGCCACGGGTGAGCAGGGAGGTCAGATTCATAGGGGGGCGTTCGTTCAGATGCGGCTAAAGGCGTTGGAGGAAAGGGCGGCGTCGGTCTTCCGGCAGTCGTCGAGGGTCTCCTTGTTCCAAATCTCGAACTGGGTGCCCAAGCCCATGAAGTAGGCTTCCTTGCCCAGGCCCACTTCGGAAACCATCTCGGACGGGAGGCACAGGCGGCCGGCACCATCCAGCTTGAGTTTTACCGCGTCCTCAAAGAGCGCCCGGCGCAGCGCGTCGGCCTCGGGATCGCCCAGCCGCATCGCATCTACCTTGCGCACGAGGTCCCGGTAAACCCGCTGGGTGAAGCCCTTGATGCATGCCTTCTTGCGCCCCGAGGGTTGATGGGGCCAAATGCAGAGCATGAACACGAAGTTGGGATCATTCGGCCGCCAATCGGACGGCATCTGGACCCGGCCTTGGGTGTCCAGCTTGTGGGTAAACCGCCAGGTGAACTCAGGCTCGTCCCCGGTCGGTCCGGGGACGGCGCTGTCGGCACTGGCGGGTTGTTCTGGCATGGCACCACCGAAATCTCCAAAAGCTCACTGACTGCCCCTGTTTAACCCTAGTCTCAACTATTCCGTCAATGCCAAGTTGTTCACCGAACAACATAAATGGCATTTCCGCTGTCGTTGTCGGGGCGGAGCTGCGAACGCCGGGTCGGAACCAATCCCCCGGACTGCGTCCTCTCCTAAATGCCCCTGAAGCCCCGGTTCGAGGTGAGTGCTCCCCTGAATCCCCCTTCCCCCGCGGTTCCTGTCCCTAAGCGCCGTGTTAACCTCCGAATTCGACTATCACCTTCCCCCTGAACTGATTGCCCAGCATCCCCTGCCGGAACGGGATCAATCCCGGCTGCTGGTCGTGAATCGTCAGACGGACGCCCTCGAACACCGCCAATTCCGGGAAATCGGTCGGTATTTGCAACCGGGAGACCTGCTGGTCATGAACAACTCCCGGGTAATTCCGGCCCGTTTGAGGGGATTCAAGGCGGACACCAAGGGGGAGATTGAGATTCTGCTGCTCGAAGAGGCATCTCCCCTTGAGTGGTGGGTGCTGCTTCGCCCCGGAAAACGGGTCCGCCCGGGAAGCCGGTTGATTTTTTGCGGCCCGGACGGTGCGCGGAGTTCATTGGAAGCCGAAGTCATAGCAAAGAACGACGAAGGCCATTGTCGCCTGCGTTTCCACGGAACCGAAAACGTTATCGCATCCGCCTTCTCGCTCGGGGAAATGCCCCTCCCCCCATACATCCACCGCCCGGCGCCGACCTCATTGGACGCTGACCGGCAGCGTTACCAGACGGTCTATGCCGCCCACGATGGTTCCGTGGCGGCGCCAACGGCGGGCCTCCATTTTTCGAAGGAACTCTTGGGCGAACTCGCCGCTCAGGGTATCGGGACCCAATTCGTCACCCTCCATGTCGGCGCAGGCACATTCGCCCCCGTCAAAGCCGAACGGATCACCGACCATCGCATGCACGAGGAACGGTTCGAGGTTTCGCCCGCCACCGCCGAGGCCATTGCCAGGGCGAAAGCGGAAGAACGCCGGGTCATCGCCGTGGGAACCACCAGCATGCGCGTGCTGGAACACTTGGGTCGCACGCATGGCCGGGTGATTGCGGGGCCTGGGAGGACCAGCATCTTCATCCATCCGCCGGCCACCTTTTCGGTGGTGGACGCCTTGATCACCAACTTTCACCTGCCCCAAAGCACCCTGCTGATGTTGGTGAGTGCCTTTCTGGCCCCGGGGCGGCATCCGGAAGGCCGGGAACGCATGCAGCGCGCCTACGCCGAGGCCATCCGCGAGCGCTACCGCTTTTTCAGCTATGGTGACGCCATGTTCATCCACTGAAACGTAAGGACGCTTCCCCGCAATCCGCTGACGCAGCCACTCTTCGTTCATCATGCGCAGGAACTCTCGCCCTCACCGAGCAGATCCGACTCCCGCCCAGATGGAGCGGCCCTTCGTGCTCATCCACATGGCGATGACCGCGGACGGGAAAATCGCCACGGCCAACCGGGCGGTCACCAGCTTCGGCAGCCCGCGCGATCTGGCTCACCTCTATGAAATCCGGGCCACTGCCGACGCAATTCTGTGCGGCGCCCGGACCGTGGAGGAATCCCATGCTACGCTTGGCAACGGACCGGACTCCTTCACGCGGCTGCGGCAGCGCCGCGGGCTCACGGCTTATCCCCTTCGCGTGGTAATCAGCGGCAGCGGTTCCCTTTCGCCCACCGCGGAACTATGGCAGAAGGACTTTTCCCCGGCGGTGGTCGCCGTCACCGAAAGGGCGAAGGCCACGCGGCTGAAACGTCTCGGAAAGCTGACCCCGCATGTGTGGGCGTGCGGCCCGGAGGAGGTTGACTTCCCGGGCCTGCTCCGCCGACTGCGGACCGAGTTCGGCGTGCAACGGCTGGTCTGCGAAGGCGGTTCCCAAGTCAACGACGCCTTGCTCCGCGCCGGCTTGGTGGACGAAGTCCATCTGACCTGGTGCCCGCTGATCTTCGGCGGCCGCACCGCCCCGACCATTGCGGATGGAAGAGGCTGCTCCCGCCTGGCCGACGCGGCTCAGTTCGAGCTGAAATCCAAACGCCGCGTGGGCGACGAACTGTTCCTGGTCTATCGCACCCGCAGACGCACCGACTAACGCCGGTAGGCTTCGGCCAGCAGAGTGATGGGATGCACCACGCGCAGTTCTACGCCGCGCTGTTTGCAGCCGTTGATCAACTGCAGGAGGCACCCCGGATTGCCCGTGGCCACGGTCGTTGCCCGGCTGGCGATGACGTGGTCCATCTTGCGCTCCAGCAGCTGCCCCGCCATCTCCGGCTGCGTGAGGTTGTAGATGCCCGCCGAGCCGCAGCACCAGCTCGATTCCGTCAGCTCGACGAGCTTCAGTTTGGGGATTGCCTGCAGCAGTTGCCGGGGCTGGTTCACGACCTTCTGGCCATGGCAGAGGTGACAGCTTTCGTGATACGTAACCACCTGCTCCGGCTGATGCGGATGCGGCCGGGTGATGCCGATTTGCGCCAGCCATTCGTGGATGTCCTTTACCTTGCAATCCCACAGATGCGCGCGCTCAACGTAGGCCGGATCGTCCGCCAGCAGCTTCGCATAATGCTTCAGATGCGAGCCGCAGCCGCCGGCGTTGGTGATGATCGCGTCGAACTGCGCCGGGGGGAACTGGTCGATGTTCCGTCGCGCCAGTTGCTGGGCCAGCTCCCACTCGCCGTTGTGCGCATGCAACGAGCCGCAGCAATTCTGCATCGGCGGGGTGATCACCTCGCAGCCGTTGTGCGCCAGCACCTCCACGGTATCGCGGTTCACGCTGGCGAAGGTCAGGTCCTGCGCGCAGCCGGTCAGCATGGCGACCCGATACCGCTTCTCATCCCGCGCCGGAGTCACGGGCGCAATCAGGTCCGCGGAAAACTCCGCCTCGACCTCGGGTGTCATCGCCTCCAGTTCCCGCAGCCGCTTGGGCAGGAGGTTCAGGACGCCGCTGTTGCGGACCAAGCCCTGCAGTCCCGTGTCCTGCCACAGGCGCATTGCCCGCCCCAGCAACTGCAGGCGGCTCAGGTCCATGAAGAGCCACCCGACCGTGAAGGCGCGGATCGCCGAACGTTTCGGCGACTTCAGCACGCCCGCCTGCTCCGCTTCGGCGCGGGCATGCTCGAACAGCTCGGCATAGTTGACGCCGGCCGGACAGGCCGTCATGCACGCCAGGCAGCCGAGGCAGAAATACATCTCGTCCGCGAATTCCTTGGTTGGCTCCAACCGTTCGTCCGCGATGGCGCGCATCAGCGAAATGCGTCCCCGCGGGGAGCTCCGCTCGAGCTTGGTCGCGTCATAGGTCGGGCACGTCGGCAGGCAGAGCCCGCAGTGCATGCACTGCTGGACCACCGAATAGTCGAGGTCCTTGAGATGCGACGGACGGGCAGACTGGCCAGGTAACGCGGTCATGGATAAACGGCCCGCGGAGAGTCACGCAGCCGGGCGGGCGGGGAAAAGAAAAACCGCCCGCATTCCGGTCAGGCTTTCGCGCCGAGGCCGATCTCCTCGCGCAAGTAGCGGAGGCTCCGGTCCAGTTCGCCTTCCTGCCGCTCGCGGTCGGACAGGGATTCCTTCGGCACCGGCTTGCCACGCTTGGCGACCGCGATGAACCGGGCCAGTTCCCCCGCGGACTTCTTCGGGAACGCGTCCAGAAAACCGGGTTCCAGATAGGGAAACTCGATCGCAAAGCCGCCAATCGTCTCGACGTTCACCGCGACGCCCGGACACAGCTGGGCAAACCGGGCGAAATAGCCCTTGTGATCGAGGCACCCGCCTTCGCCAAAGGCGGTCCATTGCACGGTGGCGCCCTTCGGTGATTCCCAGATCGCGGAATCGCGCAAGCTGGTGGTCAGGGCGTAGGGTCCGAGCTTTTCCAGCGACTCCAGCGGATCCTCCAGCGTCCAGGCGGCATTGCCGCTGTCCATGTTGGCGCCCACCCAGTCCTTGCCGGCGGCCTCGATCAGCGTGATCAGCTCATTCGCGGTCATGTCGCCGGCGTGGTTCTCGATCGCGATCTTGACCCCGGAATCCAGCGCGAGGCTGCGCTGGGACTTGAGCACCTTCACCGTGTCCTCGATGCGGGCCTCAATTCCGCCGGGCGAGCGGCGATCCTCGCGCGCACCCAGCACGATGCGGAACGCCGGCGAACCCACGGCCTTTGAAAGCTTGATGCCCAGGGCGAGGTGTTCCTCCGCCGTGCCCCAGTCCTTTTTGAAGGTCTTGGAAGTCGGGCAGATGCTCCAGGAGCCCAGCAGCACCTCGATGCCCTTGTCCGCCGCGTAGGCCCGGAGTTCGGACGCCGGCTTCGTCTCCAAGGAGCCGAGCGCGGGCAGGTCGGTGATGAACAGGGTGTCGAGCTTCAGCTTCGCGGCGTAATCCACGAGGTCCCGGCCCTTCAGGCCCAGGGCGCGCACCGCGAAATTGTCCATGCCCAGCCGGATCCGCCGGCCGTTGCGGTCCAGCAGCGGCGCGGCCGCACGGGCGGAGGAGGTGGAGACCGCCAGTCCGGCGGCGGCGAGAGAGGCGGTGGCGAGGAAGTCGCGACGGTTCATAGGAAATGCTCGCGCGGTTTGTCGCACGCGCCCGCGCCTCGGGCAAGCGGCGGCCGGAGGCGGCGGGGACGGATGCCCGGCAATCCTGGCTGGGTCCGGTTCATTCGCGTTTCCGGGCACCGCCCGGCGCCGCATAGGCTCCGCAGGTTTCGCGCACCACCAGCGAAGGCGTGAGCAACTGGCTACGCGGCGGCAGCGACGGTTCAGCCAGACGGTCCAGCATCGCGCGCATCGCCGCCACGGCGATTTCCCGGCAGGGCTGGTGGATGGTCGTCAGCGGCTGAGCCAGCAGGGTCGCATACCGCACGTTGTCGAAGCCGGCGAGGCGGATGTCCTCCGGCACCCGATGGCCCTCGCGGTGCAACGTCCGCAGCAGTTCGGCCGCGGTGTGATCGTTGGCACAAAGCAGGACATCCCAGCGACGGCCCGCCATCAGGCGACGCACGAATTTCACGTCCGCCGGATCGCCGAGGTTGATCCAGTTGGCGGGCAGTTCGAGTCCGTGGTTGGCGATGGCCGCGCGGGCTCCGGCGATGCGGGCATCGACGGTGGACGCGGAGTTCGGGCGGGCCACGAAGGCGAAACGTTCGGCGCCCAGCTTCAGGAAGTGCTCCGCGAGCAGAAAACCGGCCGCCATGTTGTCGAGTCCCACGAGGTCGAAGTCGCTGCGTTTGGGAAACGGCCCAAGGTCGCGGTCCACGAGGATGACGGGAATGCCGGCTTGCCGGAGCCGTCCCGCAATTTCGCGGTTGGCTTCCTCGCGCCGGGGAATCAGCTCGAACGGGGCGAAGAAGACGCCGTTCACCCGGCTGGCGACAAACTGGTCGCAGATCTGCCGGGCCTGTTCGAGACTGAGATCCGCGTCGTGCCGGGGATGTTCGGAGCCGCCCCAGAGCAGGCTGAAGTCCTTGGCGCGGGCCACGCTCGCGAGTTCGCCGCAGATCAGCTCAAAGATTTCCGTGCGGCCCAGACCGGGAATCAGCAGGCCCAGCTGGCGCATGGAGGATCTCGCCGGTTCCGGCCGCCGCACGAAACTGCCGGAACCCATCCGCCGTTCGATCAGGCCGGCGGTTTCCAGGTCCTTGAGCGCCCGGATGACCGTCGGCCGGGACACGCCATGCTGGCGCACTAACTGGGCCTCGCTCGGCAGGCGCGCACCGACCGCAAAACGGCCGGCAAGGATGGCCTGCTGCAATTCCTGCGAGATGCGCCGGTGCTTCGGTTCCGTTTCGGACATGCCACCATCAGGCCGCACCTGTCACTGACAGGTCAACCACCTGTCAGCATAGGAACCTGACAGGATGCGCAATCGGACATTGGCTTCGCCGGGCATCCCGCCACCTTCGGACTGTTCCCGAAATTGACACGCCCACGGCACACCGTCGGGCCGGCTCCCGATGAGACAACACCGCAGATTTCCGCACGCGTTGACGCTGCTCACCCTTCTCCTCCTGCTCAGCAGGCTGGTGGCCGCCGAGACGCCGCCCCTGTTCGGGGAGAAGTGGCGACCGCAGTTTCACTTCACCCCGGTGGACACCTGGATGAACGACCCGAACGGGATGGTCTTCTACGACGGCGAGTATCACCTGTTCTACCAGAACAACCCCTTCGGCAACCGGTGGGGCCACATGAGCTGGGGCCACGCGGTCAGCCGCGATCTCGTGCATTGGGAACACCTGCCGCTCGCACTGGCCGAGGAAGACGGCGTGATGATCTTTTCCGGCAGCGCCGTGGTGGACTGGAAAAACACCTCGGGCTTCGGCAAGGGAGGCCAACCGCCGCTCGTGGCCATCTACACCGGCCACTACACCGCCAAGCCGCTCCAGAATCAGCACCTCGCCTACAGCAACGACCGGGGCCGCACCTGGACGAAGTTCGCCGGCAATCCCGTGCTGGATCTCAAGATGGCGGACTTCCGCGATCCCAAAGTCAGGTGGCATGAACCGACCTCACGCTGGGTGATGACCGTGGCCTTGCCCAAGGAGGCCAAGGTGCATTTCTACGCCTCGCCCGATCTCAAGCAGTGGAGCTACGCCGGCGAGTTTGGCGGGGCCGGAGCCACCAATGGACTCTGGGAATGTCCGGACCTTTTCCCGCTGGCCGTGGAAGGCGGCGGCGAAAAATGGGCGCTCATTGTGAACATCAACCCGGGCGGCCCCGCCGGTGGCTCGGGCTGCCAGTATTTCGTCGGTGATTTCGACGGGAAGCGCTTCGTCGCGGACCCAGCGACCCATGCCCAAACAGCGGTGCCGCTCTGGGCCGACTGGGGGCGTGATTTCTACGCGGCCGTTTCCTGGAGTGACATTCCCAAGAGCGACGGACGCCGGCTCTGGCTCGGCTGGATGAGCAACTGGGATTACGCGAACGACGTGCCCACGCTGCCCTGGCGCAGTGCTATGACCGTGCCGCGTGAACTCGCGCTGCGCCCTACACCGCAGGGATTTCGCCTGATCCAGCGGCCCATGAGCCAACTCACGCGGCTCCGTGATGGCGGCGGTTCCCGGCGGCGGGCCTCGGTTGCCGAAGCGAATGCCTGGCTGGCCCGCCGTTCCGTGTCCTCCGGTCTGGCCGAATTGGAGCTGCGGCTGGACAACGTGCCGCGCTCCGGCGCACTCGCCTTGGTGTGCCGCCACGGCCGCACTGGGGAAACCCGCATCGAAGCGGACTTCGCCGCCGGCACCCTTCGCCTGGACCGCACCCGCTCGGGCCGGAGCGATTTCAGCGCGTCCTTCGCCGGAGTCCACACGGCGCCCCTGCGAATCAGCGAGGGCCGGCTCAACCTGAGGATACTGTTCGACACGTCGTCCGTGGAGGTCTTTGCCCAAGGCGGTGAAAGCGTTCTAACCGAGCTCGTGCTGCCGGATTCGCCGGAACTGAAATTGTCACTGACCGCCACCGGCGACGTTGGTAGCCTGCGCGTGAATTCCCTTTCACTGTGGCCGTTGAGACCAGCCCCACCCACCCGCACCCATTCCCAGCCATGAAGCAATCCTCCTCTTCCCCGGCAGTCCGCCCCCAGCACGGCTTCACCCTGATCGAACTGCTGGTGGTGATCGCCATCATCGCCATTCTTGCCGGCATGTTGCTGCCGGCCCTGAGCCGGGCGAAGGCCAAGGGCGAAGTCACCGCCTGCCTCAACAACAACAAGCAGATGGCGTTGCTCATGCGGTTCTATACCGACGAGAACAACGAGGTGTATCCGGGCCATCGCAACGGCAACCTGCCCGGGTTTCCCGGCGGCACGGTCATCCTGACCAACTGGTGGGGCGTCACGATCCAGGGTTACCGCCCGACGATCACCAACATCTTCCGCTGCCCCAGCCTGAAGGCACGCCGGCTCGACAACGGCATCACCTGGAACTGGAAGTTCGACTCGCATTTCGTCGGCTACGGCATGAATGCCTTTTTCCTGGGACGTTATCCCTACGGCCCCGAGACGGTGACCCTCGGCGGCATACGCTTCGAAACGGCGGCGTGGTTCAAGCGCACGTCCATCGTGGCTCCGTCCCGCACGATGGAGATCGGCGAGTCCATGCCGACCTCGAACCGCGAGTGGAGCAGCAGCTTATGGTGGCCCTCCTCGTGCATGGATGCGAAGGCCTCCACCACCCGTGGTTTCGAAGGGGTGGACTTCCTCCGCCACAAGACCGGCGGCACAGCCAGCTTTGCCGACGGCCACTCCGAGGTGCGCAAGGATTCCCAGATCAATCCGCCCGCCGATCCCATCAGCGGGAACGCCAAGGCGCTGGTGAATTCCGAATTCTGGGACCCGCTGAACCGGGCCAATCGTTGACCTCAGTTGTCCTGCCATGTCTTCCCGCATCTTCTACTGGTCGCTCGTCTCTGCGTTGGCCGGCTTCCTGTTCGGCTTCGACACCGTTGTCATCTCCGGCGCCGAGCAGACCATCCAATCGCTGTGGAACCTGAGCCCGGCGATGCACGGCCTGGTCATGGCATCGGCCCTCTACGGAACGGTGGTCGGCTCCGTCATCGGCGGCTGGCCGACCGATCGTTTCGGCCGCAAGCGGACGCTGCTGTGGGTGGGGGTGCTCTATTTCGTATCCGCGGTCTGGTCCGGCCTGGCGAATGATGCCTGGTCCTTCATCGTGGCGCGCTTCATCGGCGGGCTCGGAGTGGGCATCTGCACGGTCACGGCGCCGCTTTACATTTCGGAAATTTCGCCGCCGGAACGCCGCGGGCGCCTGGCGGGCATGTTCCAGTTCAACATCGTGTTCGGCATCCTGATGGCATTCCTGTCGAACTGGCTCCTGCGCCACGCCGGGGAAAACGCCTGGCGCTGGATGCTGGGCGTCGAGGCGTTCCCGGCCGCGCTCTACTCCCTGCTCTGCTTCACGATTCCGGAAAGCCCGCGCTGGCTGCTGGCCCGCCGGGGTGACCGGACCGGAGCGCTCGCGGTCCTGCGGCAAATCAGTCCGGACGCCACCGCAGCCGCGCTCGCGCAGGCCGCCGACGAGATTGGCGCCGCCTCCGCAGCTTCGTCCGGCACTGCGGGCTTTTGGTCGGCGCGGCTGAAGGTGCCCATCCTGCTCGCCTTTCTGGTGGCGTTCTTCAACCAACTGTCCGGCATCAACGCGATCCTCTACTTCGCCCCGCGCATCTTCGGCCTGACGGGCAGCGAGAACGCCCTCGGCCAGTCCATCGGCATCGGCGTCACCAATCTCGCCTTCACCTACGTCGGCCTGTGGCTCATTGACCGCCTCGGGCGCCGCACGCTGCTGCTGATCGGGTCCTTCGGCTACATCGCCTCGCTGGGACTTTGCGCCGTGGCCTTCTTCACCTGGGCCCCGCAGTTCCGCGCCGCCTCGAAGGCCGTGGACGTGCGGACGATCGCCGGCCAGTTGCAAAGCGCGAATCCCGCCCGCAAGGAGGCTTTGAGCCGCGATTTCGCAGCCGCCCAAAAGGCCCTGGTCGAAGCCGCCGCCGACCCGCGGGCCGGCACCGCTCCGGTCGCATTGCCGCCGAGCGCCACCGTCGAGCAGGTGACCGCGGCGGCCGGACAGGCGCTGAAGGAAGCGTCCACCGCGGCTGGCGCCGGCGGGGTGATGG
>OFDN01000151.1_pt1 | contig 68027 bp, 49 predicted proteins | sample 1520971 | NCBI WGS metagenome assembly OFDN01 (sample SAMEA94257418, study PRJEB24077) | hot springs metagenome | biome: Aquatic biome; feature: Geographical feature; material: Water | place: India | collected 2012-06-12 | depth 5 m
CCGGGCCGCTGGCCCGGCGGGTAGTTCGGGCTGCCAGCCCGAACCCAGTCCCAGCCCAAGCTGGCAGCTTGGGCTACGTGCCGGGCTGGCAGCCCGGCCTACTCACTGCCCCGGCCTGCGCCATTTCTTCAAGTTCCCAGCTCGGGACACGGCCACCCATCGTGACGGCTTGTCGGGCCGGGGCGGGTTGCTTCAGGCTGGGAGCACGCCATGAAACTGGGATTCGTCTCCGCCATTCTCCCCGAACTGTCGCTGGACCAAGTGCTCGCCTTTGCCCGGGCGAACGGCTTCGCCTGCGTTGAGGCCATGTGCTGGCCGGTGGGCAAGGCCGAACGGAAGTTCGCCGGGGTGACCCATGTGGATGTCACGGGCTTCACCCGGGCGAAGGCGGACGAGGTGAACGCCTTGTGCGCCCGACACGGCGTGCCCCTGAGCGCGCTGGGCTATTATCCCAATCCCCTCGATCCCGATCCGGCGGTCTCCAAACGTGCGGTGGAGCACCTCCGGCGGGTCATCGTCGCCGCGGAACTGCTGGGGCTGAAGACCGTGAACACGTTCACCGGGCGCGACTGGACACGGAGCGTGGACGCGAACTGGCCGCGCTTCCTGAAGACGTGGAAACCGCTGCTGGCCTTCGCCGCCGACCACGGGATCCGCATCGGCATCGAGAACTGCCCGATGTCGTTCACGGCCGACGAATGGCCGGGCGGAAAGAACCTGTTCACCACCCCCGTCATCTGGCGACGCGCCTTCAGCGACCTGGCGGCGGACAATCTCGGGCTGAACTTCGATCCGTCGCATTTTGTGCTCCAGCAGATGGATCCCGTGAGCCCGTTGCGGGAATTCCAGGACCGGCTGTTTCACCTGCACGCCAAGGACGTGAAGCTCGACCGCCGGCGCCTGAATGAAGTCGGCGTGTTCGCCCATCCGAACGAGTGGCACATGCCACGCATCCCCGGCTATGGCGAGATGGACTGGGCGAAGTTCCTGGGCGCGCTGATGGAGACGACCTATCGCGGGCCGGTGTGCATCGAGGTGGAGGACCCGGCCTTCGGCAAAGATCTCGCCGGCCGGGAACAGGCGCTGAAGGTCGCCGGCAACGTGCTGCGGCCGTTCTTTGCCTGAGCGCCTCAGGGACGGTTGAGATCCGCGCCGAAGACGCCGGCGAGGATGACCTCCTTGGTCTTCCACAGGAGCGTCATCGTGAGCGCCACGGGCACGAGGGCGAGCAGCAGGATGAGCCACGTCTTCACCAGGTCGAACACCATCACGAGGGGGACGATGGCCGGCGGCAGCGAGGGCATCCGCACCAGCACGAAATACGCGGTCAGCAGGACGCCGAGGGCGAGGATGAGCCGGGAGTTCCACCGCACGAAGAAGCGGGTTTCCGTGCGCAGCGTCTCGTCCGGCAGCATCGCCGCGAGCCGCAGGAGCACCTGGTTCAGCGACAGGAGGAACGTGAGGCCGGCCGCCAGCAGCAGGAGGATGCCCCCGAAAAAGAACGGCTCCTCGGGCACGCGGTTCCACCACTGCGCGCTCGGCGTCAGGGCGAAGACCATAAGGCCAAGGACCTGGGCGCGTTCGAGCGCGGAGATCCAGATGCGTTCGCCGGGCTGGAACTTCCGCAGCTCGTAGATGCCGTAGCCGAGCAGCCCGGTGGTGAAGAGCCCGGGCAGCAGGCCCCACGACTGCCACGGATCGCCCAGTGCGGTCTTGGTGTTGATGAGCAGCGCGAACGGCAGTCCCCAGAAGAGCGCCGACAGTCCGCGCACGACGCGGGCTAGGGCGGGGATGACTCCGGGCTGGGGCATGGTCACCCGCCTAGCGTCGGCGCGTCCGGGCGCCCGCGATCAGCAGCACCGCCGCGCCGACCGCGGCCAGGGCCACCGTGCCGGGCTCGGGCACCGCGGCACCCGCGGGAAAGGATGCCGACGTATCCACGGAGCCGCCGAGCGTGGTGCCGCCAAGACTGCCACCGACCGGCAATCCGGATTCATCGGCCTGCATCGTCGCCGCGAAGGCGAAGGCGGCCACGAGGGGAGGGAATCTGAGCGACCGGAGCTTCATCAGTGGATGGAGAGGTAGGTGTAGTCCTTCAGCCCCTTCTCGTATTCGTCGAGCAGGGCCATGCCCTCCTTGGGCTTGAGGCGGTCGGATTTGATCGCGGCGTCCACCTGCGCCTTCATCTGCCGCTTCAGCTCGTTCTCGTCGTATTGCACGGCGGCGAGCGACTGGCTGACGGTGTTGCCCTCGATGACTTCCTCGACGTAGTAGCCGGAGGCTTCGTCGGGCTCGAGGAACACGTGGAGCTCGTTGACCCGGCCGAAGAGGTTGTGCAGGTCGCCCATGATGTCCTGGTAGGCGCCCATCAGGAAGAAGCCGAGGTGATACGCCTCCTGCGCGCCGGCGGCGTTGGTGCGCAGTTCATGCAGCGGCAGCGTGTCGCGCACGTCGCGAAGGTCCACGAACTTGTTGATGCAGCCGTCGGAGTCGCAGGTGATGTCCACCAGCGTGCCCTCGCGCGTCGGCCGTTCGTCCAGGCGGTCGATGGGCATGATCGGGAAGAGCTGGCCCAGCGCCCAGTGGTCGAGCAGCGACTGGAAGACGGAGAAGTTGCAGAGGTATTGGAAGCCGAGCGAATCCTCGAGCTTGTGGATCTCGTCCGGGATGTAGGCCTGCCCGCGGAAGTGCTGCACCACGGCCTCGGAGATCTCCCAGTAGAGCGTCTCGATCTTGGCCTTGTCGGGCAGTTCCAGCACACCGAGCGTGAACATCTGGTGCGCATCGTCGCGGCGCTCCTGCGCGTCGTGGAAGGCCTCGAGCTTGTTGAGCTTCTCCAGGTTGTCGCGCAGATAGAGCAGCTCCTTCACGATGCGGTGCTCGCCCTCGCCGCCGGGCGCGAAGTGGAAGTCCAGCTCCGGCGGCGTCTTGTCGATTGCGCCGAACACCTCGACCAACAGCACGCTGTGGTGCGCGACCAACGCCCGGCCGGATTCGCTCACGATGTCCGGATGCGGCACGCCCTCCTGGCTGCACACGTCGGCGAGGTAATAGACCACGTCGTTGGTGTATTCCTGGAGCGTATAGTTGGTGGAGGAGTCGAAGGCGCTGCGCGAGCCGTCGTAGTCCACGCCCAGGCCGCCGCCGACGTCCACGAACTCCACCGGGTAGCCCATCTTGTGCAGCTTCGCGTAAAGGCGGCCGGCCTCCTGCACGGCCTTCTTCACCGTGAGGATGTCGGGCACCTGCGAGCCGATGTGGAAATGCAGCAGCTTGAAGGCGCCCTTGAGGCCTTCCCGCTGGAGCAGTTCGGTGGCGGCCAGCAGCTCGGTCGTGCTCAGGCCGAACTTCGCGTTCTCGCCGCCGCTTTCCGCCCATTTGCCGGCGCCCTTGCTCAGCAGCCGCGCCCGGATGCCGATCATCGGCTCGACGCCGACCTGCTTCGACACCGCGATGATCTGCTTCAGCTCCTCGAGCTTCTCCACGACCATGATCACCTTCTTGCCCAGCCGGATGCCCTGGAGCGCGAGCCGGATGAAGGGCACGTCCTTGTAGCCGTTGCAGATGATCAGCGAGCCCGGCTCGCTCTGGAGCGCCATGCCGGCGTAGAGCTCGGGCTTGGAGCCGACCTCAAGGCCGAAGTTGTAGGGCCGGCCCGCCTCGAGGATCTCCTCCACCACTTCGCGGAGCTGGTTGACCTTGATCGGGAAGACGCCGCGATAGACGCCCTTGTAGCCGCAGTCGGCGATGCTCGTGCGGAAGGCCTCGTTCAGCGCCTGCACCCGGTGCCGGAGGATGTCCTGGAAGCGGATGAGCAGCGGGAATTTCAGGCCGCGCGCCTTGGCTTCCTCGACGATGTCGGTCAGCTCGACGTCCACGCCGTTCTGCAACGGCCGGGCGACGACGTGCCCCGCGTCGTTCACGTCGAAGTAGCCGGCCCCCCAGCGGTCCACGTTGTAAAGCGCGCGGGCGACGGGAATGGACCACGGGCCGGCGGCGCCGGAGACAGGCGAAGCAGATTTGGAATCGCTCATCGAACGTTGCTCAAGAGGGGCGCACTCTAGGAACGAAGTCGCGGCTTTCAAGCGGTCGCTTGGGAAAGTTGGCCAGTTGCGAAGGCAAGGCTCCACGATCGGTCCCGTCGCCGACCACAAAAGCCCAGGCCAGCACCGGGGCTTCCCCGGTTGCGCGCGATTCGGCGGGACATTGGCCCGTGCCGAAGGATTTGGCATGACACCCGAGGCTTCCGGAATAGCCTGCCGCCGACGCAAACCAATGAGCTCCCAGCCATCTTCCGAGGCGCTGTTTTCAGCTTGGATGTCCAGTTCGCGGCCCGATGCGGACCGCTGGGTATGGAACCTGAACGGAATTGCCGCGGCAGTCCTGCTGGTGGGCGTGTTCGGATTCCGCCCACCTGCCCATTTTGACTTGGCGGCACTTCCCCCGGCAATACCCGCGCCGTTTGAATGGTCTGAGCCGGAACGGAACTTTTCGGACGCGTCTGCTCCTGCGGATGCCGGCGATCCCCCGGCCGAAGCGCTTCCGGGTTTGGCACCCATTCAGCTGGTTCCCGTCGTGCCCGGCCTCGGAGGAGTGCCCCTGGTAGAACAGTTTCACCCCGCTCCAACGGCTGGCATCAGCGAAAGATTGCCGAGGCCGGGTGCGTCCGGAGCGGGCCGGCCGGCCGAAATCAGTCCTTGGCGATCGGGCGGTGAGGTTGGTTCGTTTCCCGAACCGGGATACCCGGCGGAGGCCCTGAAGCAGGGCTGGCAGGGACAGGTGACCCTTTGCTGGACGGTTGAACCGGATGGCCAGGTGACTGAAGTGCGGGTGGAACGCTCCTCCGGTCGGCCCGTTTTGGACCGGTCGGCGGCCGATACTGTGGCCCACCGATGGCTGTTTCAGCCGGGCTCCCGGCGCAGCTATCGCAAGACGTTCGATTTCAAACTGCGATAGTTTGCCAGCGCGCGCGGACTGATCCGCTCTGGAGCGACGCGGACGGCAGGCGGGCCCATGCAACTCCTGTTCCTCCCGTCGCGGTTCTGTGGTTCCCTCCGCGCACCGATGAACGTCCCGTTCCTCAATCCCGGCGCGCAGTTCCACACGCTCCGTTCCGAAATCCTCGCCGCCGTCGAAGGCGTGCTGGCCAAGGGTCATTACATTCTCGGACCGAACGTTGCGGCGTTTGAGCAGGAGGCGGCCGCGTTCTGCGGGGCGAAGTTCGGCGTCGGCGTGAACTCCGGTTCGGATGCGCTCACGCTGGCGTTGCGGGCGCTGGACATCGGGCCCGGCGACGAGGTGATCACCACGCCGTTCACCTACATCGCGCCGGCGGAGAGCATTCATCAGGTGGGTGCCAAGATCGTCTTCGCCGACATCCACCCGCGCCGTTTCACGGTCGATCCGGCCGAGGTGGCCCGGCGGATCACCCCGCACACCAAGGCGCTGATCCCGGTCCATCTCTTCGGCCAGGCCGCGCCGCTGCGGGAACTCGAACGCTTCGGCCTGCCGATCATCGAGGACTGCGCCCAAGCCATCGGCGTGAACTACGACGGGCGCCCCGTGGCCGGCCAGGGCGTGCTGGGCTGCCTCAGCTTTTATCCCACCAAGAACCTCGGCGCGTGTGGCGACGGCGGCCTGGTGGTCACCTCGGACGAGGCCCTTTCCAAGAAGCTGCGGATGCTGCGCGTCCACGGCATCGAGAAGCGCTATCACCACGACCTGCACGGCTACAACTCGCGCCTCGACGAACTCCAGGCCGCCATCCTGCGCGTGAAACTGCCGCACCTGAAGGCCTGCAATGCCCGCCGCGCCGAAATTGCCGCCCGCTACAGCGCCGGCTTTGCAGACCTGCCGCTGGAACTGCCCGAGGTCCAGCCGGGCAGCACCCACATCTTCCACGTCTATGCAGTGCTCAGCGACCGGCGGGACGAACTGCAGGCCCATCTCACGGCCCACGGCGTGCCCACGATCATCTACTATCCGGCGCCCCTGCACGTGCAGAAGTGCTACGCCGACCAGGGCTGGCAGCCGGGGGATTTCCCGGTCGCGGAATCCGTGTCCCGCCGCATCCTGCCGCTGCCCATGTATCCCGAACTGCCCGACGAACAGGTGGACTGGGTCGTGCAGCAGGTGCGGGCGTTTTTCGGGAAGTGAGGTTGGGCCGGGGCGCGGGTTTGCACCGCCGCGTGGGCGGGTTGCCCTGCAACCCGCGCATGATTTCGCGGCCGCCACGGGGCACATCGTTCGCAGTGGCTGAAATTCACCCGCCGGATTCCCCAAGGCTGGAGCGTCGGATTTCAAGCCGCCGGGGCTGGAACTCGCGAACCCGGCGCGGCTGGAAAGCCGCCCCTCCGGCCTGCGGAAGAACCCGCCGCCGCGTTCCGGCCTTCAGCCCGCGTTGCGCAGATAGACGTGGGCGACGCCCGCGAGGATCAGGAAGAGCGTGACGAACAGCGCGATCGTGCGGTTGCGGGCCACGCGGCGTTCGTGCCGCAGCGGGCGCAGGCCGTGAATGCTGCCGGCGGCCAGCATCTTCGTCAGACGCGGATTGTTGCCGGTGGGACCCCGCAGGTGATTCAGGAGCCGTTGCCAGGCCGCGCCGATGTCCCATTTGCGCACGCCCAGATCATTGAACTGGCCCGCCGGCCGGGCGGCCGGCGCCGCGGTGGGGGGCGGCGTGAGCGGCGGGGCGAAGGGCGCGGTGCCGGTGTTGGACGCCGGCTTCGCGGCGGGTTTCGCGGGCGGTTCCTGCTGCAGCCGGCCAAGCTGGGCCTGCAAACGGGCCATCTCCGCCTCCAGTTCCTTCTGGCGGGCGGTCAACGGGTCTTCCGATTTGCGGGCGAACAGGGGCATGAACAGCAGCGGGCGAACTATGGCGGCGGGACCATTCGGCGCCAGCGGGAATGCCTCATGGCTTGCGCAGCAGGATCACGAGGAAGATCCCGAGCGCGACCAGCGCGACGGCGGCGATGGGCCACGTGAGGGCGAGGCCCAGCTTGCACAGGCGGCCGAGCGGCAGCTCGGTGAGGGAGGCCAGGCCGCCGGCGACGGTCTCCTTTTCCAGTTCGGCGGGTGTCTTGCCGTCGAGCACGGGCCATTTCAGGCGGGCGGCGTTGTGTTCCAGGCGGGCGTTCTCGATGGTGGTGAGGGCGTGGGTGAGTTCGCGTTCCCACGTCGTGTCGGTCCACGCCGTCTCGTCGAGGCGTTCGACGTGGGCGAGCGCGTCGCGCAGCCCGGCCAGCGTCTTGGCCATCTGCTCCGCGTCGCGGCGGGCCTTGAGTTCGCCGGCCTCCAGCAGGCCCACCCCGCGGGTGAGCGCCTGGAGCATTTCCGCGCGGCCGTGGCTGAACTCGCTGCGGCGCCGGCGCATCTCGTCGAGCGCGGCGCGGGCCCGTTCGAGCTGCTCCTGCGTCTCGCGCAGCTTGGCGAGCTGCTGCTCGGTGCTGGTCAATTGACCGGACAACTCCTCGGTCGTGGGCGCCCGGCCGGCGGCGGTCGCGGCGGGCACGGCCGGACGCGGGGCCGTGTAATCGGTATCCTCAAAATCGGTGCCGTCGTAAGGCATGGCGGAGCTTGGTTTTCGCCCGGGCAATTTCCAATGGCCAATTGCTCACAGCCCTGCGGCAGCCGGTCTACCCTTCGGCGTTGGCCCAGGGAGGCGCCGATTTGATCCGCAGATTTCGCGGATGACGCAGATTTGAACCCCTCCGCCGCCGATGAATCTGCGAAATCGGCGCAATCTGCGGACTCCAACCGCTTCCGTTGACTTGTTCAGCGTTTCCCTAGCGGTAATGGATGATCAGGCGGTCGCCGTCCAGATGCACGCTTTCGACGATGGCGCCGGTCAACCGCAGGAAACTGGCGTCGCCGGTGACCGGCCACGCGGTGACCGTTTTGGCGTCCGGATCGATTACGACGGATTGCCAACTGCACGGCAGAACGCTGCCGGCACACGGATCGGGGGGATCACCATGTGAAATCCGGTAAAACAGGAGCGCGTCCAGATCGGCATCGCCCTCGGACACCCGATATCGGACGGTGGCTTTGCCCTTTAACCGGAAACTCGCGGGCTCCGTTCCTCCGGGGACCCGAAAGGGCACATAATCGAATGACTCCCAGCCGCCGGTGCCGTCGCCTGAGATTTCGCCGACAACCCTGGCGGCGGCGTTGGTTTGCGTCGGATCACCGGTCACCAATTCCAGCACGGCGGAGAAGCGGTTGGTTCGGAGACCGTCCCGGGCGACAATAGCTGCGGCGCCAAAGCTCCATATCCCCGTCGGGTCGAACTCGCGGGTGTATTGATACCATTCGCCCGGATCGTTCCAGCCGACCTTGTAGTTCTCGATCATCACGTAGTCCGGTCGCGTCAGATTGGCCGGGGAGGTCAGCGGGATGATGTCCACGTTGCCCAGTGGCTCGGGGGCGGTCGGCGGTTCGCCCATGACCACTCCGAACTCCGCCCAGCCATTGCGATAGGCGTTGCCGAACGCGAGCGGATCGGCGCTGGACTGGCTGACCAGATGGAAATCAATACCGGGCAGCCCGTCCTTGCCGGCGAACAAGCCGCGCTCGAGCGGCAGGTTGTTGGCTTCTGGCAACGTCTGCCCGCCCCCGAAATTGAAGTCCTCAGCCTCGATCACATAGGCGAGAATCATCAGAGCACGGGAATCATCGTCCGGCAGGCTGCTGACGGTGCCGTCGGCGTTGGACACCTCCACGGAATAGTCACCGACGTGTTCCACCCCGGCGTTCGGAATCTCCAAGGCTGCATTGGTGGCACCAGCGATCGCCTTCTTGTTGTGAAACCACTGGTAGTTCACTGGCAGGGCCGATTCGGCGGCTACGCTGAACGTGATGGTTTGGTTGAGTTGATAGTGAATGGTCGCCGGACGCCTAACGATGACCGGGGGCGCGGCCACGGCCGGCAGCGAAAATCCAACAACCAACATCAACAGGAGCAACCCATGGCGGCGTGGGAGGTGGAACACGCTCCTGTCATGCGACTCGGTCGCGGATTCGTCCAGCCGAAATCCGGGCCGGCCAATGGCTCACAGCTCCGTGGTGGCAACCTTGCGGAGGCCGAGGCGGAGCGGGAGCCAGCCGGCGAGGTAACTGAGCAGCACGAAGATCACCCAGGTGGACACGGCCTTGGCGGGGGCGAATTCGCCGGTCATGTCGGGTTTCCAGCCCCACGGACTGCTCACGGCGAGCAGGACCACGGCGCTGAGGATGTAAACGAAGCTCAACACGAGGCAGAAGGTGCCGCCGAATCCGCTGACGATCTTGTTGGGGTTGGTCTCCTTGAAGTTCGGATACAGCGCGCCCAGCCCCACGGCGATGGCGTTCAGCGTGAACGTCATCACCGTGACGGCGCCACCGAAGAAGACGGTGTGGGCAGCGTCGAGGCCGAGCATGGTGCAGGAGAGCAGCACCAGACCAAGCGTGACCGCGAGCGTGGCGACGCTGGCGAGCCAGAACTTCAGCCACACGACCCGCACGAGACCGATGGGCGCGAGGCCGACCAGCCAGACGCGCCGGCCCTCGAGGGAAAACTGCGGGAAGACGAAGCGCGTGGTGAGCGTGGCGAGGTTCAGCGCGCAGGCCCCCATGTTCAGGAAGCTGACGAGCGAGAGCCAGAAAGGTGAATCGAGCTGCCGGGTGAAGTGGCGCAGGTTGATGATGTAAACGCCGAGCAGGCCGAAGAGCATGGCGGTCTGGGCCCACTGGGTGGTGTCGCGCCAGAACATGCGCATGTCCTTCGCGACGAGCGCGCGGGTGTCAGGGGCCAGCACGCCGCCGAGCCCGAGCAGGCGGTCGAGCCAGTCGGAGCGGGGCAACCCCAGTTCGCCGCCGGGTCGTCCGGTCTTGCGGGCGGATTGCGCGCGGAACCAGCTCCACCGGGCGAAGATGCTGCCGCGGCTGTTCACCCGGTTCGCGGCTTCGTAGAAGGCATCGCCGAGGCGCTGGCACACCAGCTGGCCGAAGAACAGCGCATGGCTGAGCATCACAAGAGCGAAGAACGACGCGGCACCCAGCGCGCCTTCGCTCCAGTTCTGGACGCTGGCGCTCATCCAGTAGCTGGGCAGGAAGGGGAAATTGGCGAAGCGGGTGTTCTCCAGCAGGCGGTCAATGACCGCGAGGACGCGCGCATCGAGATCCTCGTCGGTGACCGGCTGCGGCCGGAACTGGAACAGCATCAGCCCGATGAACGCGGCCAGGCCGGTGACCAGCACGATCTGGAACGCCTTGCGGTCGAGAAAGCGGGCCAGCGTGACCGACGCCCACGCACCACAGACACCCGGCAGCACGATGAAGAGCGCCAGCAGCACCAGCACCAGCGGGTAGAAGTGCCACGCCACGTGGTTCACGAGCCCGTAGGCGCAGAGCAGCGGAGCGATCAGGAACACGAACGCCCACGACGCGAGCAGGGTGGATTCCACGAACTTCCACTGGAAGATTGTCTGCGTGGGCACGGGCAGCGACAGGAGGAAAGTGGTCTCGCGGTTCTTGAACAGGTTGGTGTAGCTGATGACGAGGTTCGAGATCAGCAGCAGGCCAAACAGGAACGCGAACAGCACGAACAGCAGGCGTTCCACCAGCAGGCCGCCGAGGCCGGGGAACTTCGAGATGAACCGCAGGCCGGCATAGAAGAGCGTGAACGCCAGCGCGAGGTAGCCGACGAGGAAGGTGGCGATCACCGCGAGCAGGAACCACGACTGTTCGCGCAGCGCGAGCAGCCGGCGCCACGAGGAGATGGCCGCAATGCGCACCAGCAACCGGAACGGCGTGGGACCGGCGAAGGCCAGGGCGGCCGGCTCGGGCACGGCCGCGTTCATGGGGCGGTCCCGTTGGCGGAGTCGGCCTTGACCTCCTCCTCGGTGATCGCGAGGAACGCCTTCTCCAGCGCCCCGTCCGTGCCGGCACGGCGGCGCAGCTCCCCGGGCGTGCCCACGGCCACGATGCGGCCGCGGTGAAAGATCCCCACCCGGTCGGCCATCTCGTCGGCGACATAGATCTGGTGGGTGCTCATAAACACGGTCATGCCGCGGAGGGCGCGTTCCTTGAGCACGTCCTTGACGATCCGGGCGTGGTGCGGATCGAGGCCAACCATCGGCTCGTCGATCACAAAGACCTCGGGCGAATGCAACAGCGCGGCGGTGATGGCCACGCGCTGACGGGTTCCGTGGCTCAGGCCCTCAATGGGCTTGTGCAGCCATTCCTGCAGGCTGAACCGCGGCACGAGCTCGTCCGCGCCGCGGCGGATGTCGGCGTCGGTCATGCGGAAAAGCTGGCCGGTGAAGCGGATGAATTCCCATGGCGTAAGCTTGTCGTAGAGGAACGGGAAATCCGGCACGTAGCTGAGCCGCGACCGCGCCTCGAGGGGCTGTCCCTGCACGTCGTAGCCGGCCACGCGGGCCGTGCCGCTCGTCGGCTTGATGAGGCCCACCAGCATCTTGATGGTGGTGGTCTTGCCGGCGGCGTTGGGGCCGAGCACGCAGAAGAACTCGCCGCGTGGCACGGTCAGCGAAATGCCGTCCACGGCGCGGACATCGCCGAAGTGCTTCACAAGCTGGTGGAGCTCGATCATGGCGCGGTCACCGGGACCTCCCGGCGCAGGGTGGGGATCTGTTTGTTCACCAGCACGAACGTGTCGGGCAGCTGCACCTTGAGCACTTCGCCGGCCCGGCTGAGGTAGAGCACCAGCTCGTAGTTGGCGAAGAGCGACGCGCTCAGGCGATAGACCCGCACGCGGCTGTTGCCGACGCGGAGCCAGTCGTTGCGCGCCCGCCACTGGAAGGACTGCCGGGCGGAATCGGCGCTGAACTGGTTGAGGTTCTGCGCGAGCGGCCCGGGCAGCAGCATCGCGTAGGGTCCGAGCGCGGCCCGCGGATTGGCGAGGTCCCGCAGCGAGAAGCGCTTTTCCCACTGCTCCTTGCCGTTCTCATGCCGCAGGAGCACCTCGTCCTGACCCTGTTTCGCAGTGAGTTCCCATGAGGCCGGCCGCTGCTGGATGCGGATGACCCACTCGACCCAGTTGCGGTTGGTGTCGAGTTCGAGGTGGCTGATGACCCGCCACCGGTCCGCGGGCAATTCCCCGGTCAGCATCAGGTCTGCGTCCAGGTTGTAACCGGCAGTCTGCACCATGCCTTCCGGTGCGGCCGTGCCGTCGCCACCCGCGGGCGCCGCCTCGATGAGCGACGGCTTCCATTCGAGCGTGCCGATGAAAGCGCCGTGGTGGAGCACCTGGAGGCTCGACATGTCCGGCGCGTTCAGCAGGCGGTCGATCACGGTCTCCGGATTGACGTCGGACGACGTCTCCCGGCCGCGGCCAAACTCCGCCCGCCAAAGCAGCACGTTCATCACGACCCAGAAGGCCGTGACCAGGATGAAGCTGATGCGCCCTGCCATTGCTGCCGTGGTGTTTACAGTCCCTTGACCATGCTGCCGGGCCGGCGTGCCGGCAACCCGTTGAATTTAGCGAGCGGCATCACCGGGACGGGATGTTGAGGACCTGGCCCACCCGCATCTGGTTGGGTTTCAGACTGGGATTGGCCGCCAGCAGCGCCTTGGTGCTGATGCCGTAACGCCGGGCAATCGCCGAAGGGGTTTCGTTGGGGGCAACCTTGTGAGTCCGGGTGCCCGGCTGGGCGGTCACCGGGGTGACGGGCTGCCGGACGGTTTCGGCGACCGGACCGGGACGGATGGCGGTGGGAACGGCGTTGGTCCGCGCCGGAATTGGGGGCGGAGGGTTGGTGACCGCGACCCGCAGCGATTCGATGCCGGCGGCCGTGCGCAGCTTGCGGTTTTCGTCCTCCAGGATCGCCATCCTGACCCGCAGGGCATCAACTGTGGTCTGCTGTTCCCGGCGGCCCACGGAGTCGGCATATTTGGCGGCGATCTGCAGTTCGCAGTTCTTGAACAGATCCTCGACACCCTGGTCGCGGAAGCCGGGCTGGCGGACCGACTTCAGACGCAGGTATTCGGTGTAGTGGTAGGCGGCGACGATGAAGTTCTTGGTCTGCTTGTAGTGCAGGTCGCCAAGGGCGAGGTGGGCGGCGGCGCTGTTGGGATTGCTCTGCAACGAGTGGGTGAAGCTCTCGATCGCCTTGTCGGTCTGGCCTTGGATCTGCCAGTTGAGACCCCGCACGTAATGGGGCTCGCGCTCCTCGTCGCCGGTCGTGCGATTCAGCAGGTCGCAGCCGCCGGAGAGCAACCCCAACGCACAGATGGCCGGAAGCCAGCGCCTCCTCGTCTCCCAAAGCATTGGGCGACACTACGGACGGACTCCCGGTCGTCAATCAGCCGGGCGGCCAAGCCAGCGGACGGCCGCCCAAAATGTGGCAATGCAGGTGCGGCACCGTTTCGCCGCCGTCCCGGCCGTTGTTCACCACCAGCCGGAATCCGGTCCGCTCCAGCCCGAGCTGGCGGGCAACCTCGGCCGCCTTCAGCAGCAGATGGCCGAGCGTGGCGGCATCTTTCGCGCCGGCTTCGGCAATCCGCGGGATGGGCCGCTTCGGGACAATCAGCACATGGACCGGCGCCTGCGGCTTGATGTCGCGGAAGGCGAGCACCGTGTCGTCCTCATAGATGATGTCGGCGGGAATCTGCCGGGCGATGATGCGTTCAAACAGGGTCATGACAGGGGAGGCGGGGCGACAGCATGCTGCGTTGCGTCGGGAAGGAGGAGGGAGCCAAGCACACCACAGACTGACTCACCATCGCCCCGCGTTGAAACTGAATCTCACCGGATCACCAGGGCCGGCGGACGGGACGGCGCTTCCCGTTCATACCAGCCGCGGATCATTTCCAAAATCCAAGCCGAAGTGCGCTCGCAGGCCGGGCACCAGTGCTTGCGGCCGGTGAGCCGCTTGACACAGGTCCGCAGCCCCCGGATTTCCAAACGCAACGGGGCGGCGGCGAGCTGTTCGCGAAGTAACGTCCGCAACTTCTGGCAAAACTCAAGTTCGCCCGCGGCACCGCCGGTGACGGCGAGCGCACCCAGATCGGCGATGCGAACGTCCGGATCGACGGTGCCCTTGACCTCGGCGCTGAAGCCGAGCCCCTGAAGGACGCGCGCCAGCATGGCCCCGAACTCGGCGAGGGTCACCGTATTGCGTTCCAGTTCCTTCCGGAAGTAGTGCAAAACGGCCGCCGCCGCGTGCTTGAGAAGCTCCGCGTCCACCAGTCCCGCCCCGTCGCCGACGATCTCGAAGGTGAGATCCTCGACGCTCTGCGGCACAAATCCTCCGTCGGCTTGGGCCACCAGCAGGCAATCGTCCCTCAGGGCAATCATGGGCGGTTCAGGTCGGGGTTTCTGCTTCGGGGATCAGCGCCATCTGGCGTTTGTCCGGCGGCGGCAGGGTGGCCAGCCGGTTGATCTCCTCCACGAACTCGCCGACTTCGGCGAATTCGCGGTAAATGCTCGCAAACCGGACGTAGGCCACACCGTCAATGGCCCGCAGCTCCCGCATGACGCGTTCGCCGATCTCCTTGGCGGGGACTTCACGGTCATAGCGCTGGCTCAGCTCCTCCACAATCCGACCGACCGCACCATCGATGGCTTCCTGGGAAACCGGCCGCTTGTCGCAGGCCCGCTGGATGCCGGCCCGAAGTTTGTCCCTGGAAAACGGCTCGCGCCGGCCGTCGCGCTTCACCACGGACAACTCCTGATGCTCGATCTCCTCGTAGGTTGTGAACCGGTGCTCACAGCCGAGGCACTCGCGGCGACGCCGGATGACCGAGCCTTCCCGGGAGGCTCGCGAATCAATCACCTTGTCATCCTGGCAACCGCACTTGGGGCAACGCATAGAAATAACCGGCCCACTACCGGTTGAAGCTGCTAAAGAGCTAGCCCACCGCCGGTTGGGGCGTCAAACTCTTTGGCCGGAAAGTTGCAAACACCGCCATGACGAGAATCGCGACTACAGGAGTTCTCCGTGCGGTGGGCAGTCGATTGGTTTTCGGCGTGTCGCTCGCGACGGGCGCGCATAAGGTTCTGTCCGCGATGATTCACCGTCCCGGCCCAACGCAACCGCTCATTCTCTGGCTTGGCTGGCTTGGACTGATCCTCGCCTCGTTGGGGACCGCCAACGGCGCGCCCTCGCTGCGAGTCGTCGGAACGGCCGGGGCTCAGCGGGTCGAATTCCGTCGAGACGCCGGATCCGGGAGACACTTTGTGCGGGCGGCGCGGAGTTTGGAGGCGTTGCCCACCGGCTACCTTGTGCAGGTGCTCCCGCCGGACGGGCCAACCAGCGGCACGGTGGAATTGCCGGGGGCTCTGGCCGCCTCCGCGGCCGTCTTCGTGAGGCTGGAATCGGAGCCGACGCCACCGCCGCCTTTGCCCGGCTTGGCCTGGGTGCCGCCGGGGACTTTCTGGATGGGTTCGCCCGCGGACGAATATGGCCGCGACGACGACGAGTCGCCGTGGCACGAAGTCACCATTTCGCGCGGCTTTTGGATCGGCACCCGGGAGGTCACGCAGGCCGAATACCTCGCCGAGATGGGCACCAACTCGAGTCACTTCACGCTGACCAACGGCTTTGCGGCGACCCTCCAGCATCCGGCCGAGCAGGTGAGCTGGGCCGATGCGACCAACTACTGTGCGCGGCTCACCCGGCGGCTTCAGGCCAACAGCGCGCTGGCGCCCGGATTGCGGGTGCGTCTGCCGACGGAGGCGGAATGGGAATACGCCGCCCGGGCCGGGACACAGACTGCCTATCACTTTGGCACCGGCCTCACGACCAACCTCGCGAACTTCGACTGGAAGTGGGAACACGACACCACCAAGGGGTTCATCCATCATCCCAACAATCCGTTTCCGGCGATGACCCTGCCGGTCGGGAGTTTTCCGGCCAACCCCTTCGGCCTGCACGATGTCCACGGCAATGTCTGGGAGTGGGTCGCAGACTGGCACGCCCTCTACGACGCGGCGCCTGCGGTGGACCCGACTGGGCCGGCGACCGGAATCTACAAGGTCCAACGGTCCGGCGGCTGGCACATCTTTGCGTGGCACTGCCGCTCGGCGAACCGAAGCATCAAGGTGCTTTGGTGGGAACGTAAGGACAACGTCGGCTTCCGGGTCGTGGTAGAAGCGGCTGCACCCGGAAACTGAGCCGGTTCGTCAGAGCGAAACGACATCGCCCAGGACCGGCAGAATCGCCTTCACGCCAAAGCGTTGTCGCAGCTTCTCCGCCAATGGCTCACGGCTGCGATCTTCACCGTGGGTCAGCACGACTTTCGGCCGGTCCGACGCCACCGCCTCGAACCATTTCAGGAGGTCGGTTTGCCCGGCGTGAGCACTGAAACCACCGAGAGTGTGGACGTGTGCCCGCACGGGAATGAACTCGCCGAAAATGCGAACCTCCTTTTCACCATCAACCAACCGCCGGCCAACGGTGCCGACGCCCTGATAGCCGACGATGACCACGGAAGTGTCCGGACTGGCGAGGTTGTGCTTCAGGTGGTGCAGAATCCGGCCGGCGTTGCACATCCCTGATCCGGCCAGCACGACCAAAGGGCCGGGCAGATCATTGATCTTCCGTGAATCCTGAGCCGAGGCCGACAGGGTCAGGGTCTTCAGGTCCTGCTCGATCGGCCGCTTGGAAACCATCGCGGTCATCTGGTCGTCGAACAGCTCCGGGTGATCCCGGAAGATCCGGGTCGCCTCAATCGCCATGGGGCTGTCCAAGAAAACCGGCACCGGCCGCAGCCGGCCGCTGCGGAACATTGCCGCAAGAATGGTGAGAATCACCTGGGCGCGTCCGATGGCGAACGTGGGCACCAGCACCTTGGCCCGCCGGGCGATGGCCTGCTGCATGATGGACTCGAACTGCTTGAGAGTTTCGGCAAAAGGCCGGTGATCGCGATCGCCGTAGGTGGACTCAAGGAAGACCAAGTCGGCGTGCCGGAACGGCTCGAAGTCGCGCAGTATGGGCGCGCCTTTGGGCCCGAGATCACCCGAAAACACGATCCGACGGGTTCCGGCCGGGGTGGAGATTTCCAACTGGATGCTGGTGGAGCCCAGCATGTGACCGGCCTCGACGAATCTGGCCCTGATACCGCGGGCGACGTCCACCGGTTCCACGTAGGGAACCGGCTGCATCCGCCCCAAGACATCTTCCACCTCTTCCAAGATATAGAGCGGCTCCAGCTTTTCGGAGCCCGTGGGATTGTGCCGGCGTTTCCGCTCGAGGTCCGCCATTTGCACCTTGGCCGCGTCACGCAGGACCAAGGCGGCCAGTTCAATCGTCGCCGGCGTGCCGTAGATCGGACCGAGATATCCGGCCTTGGCCAACAACGGCAACCGGCCGGTGTGGTCCAGATGGGCGTGGGTCAGCAGCACGGCGTCGAGTGCCGGCGCGTTCAGTTGCGGGGGCAGGACGTTCTGCTCCTCGCATTCCCGGGAGCCTTGAAACAGGCCGAAGTCCACCAGCAGGCGGGCGGAACCGGTTTCGACCAGATAGGCGGAGCCGGTCACGTCGCCGGCGGCTCCGAGCAGGGTAACCCGGGGTTGGGAATCGTTCATGGTTCAGCGGAGGAATTGCGGCCGGACCATCGGGCGCAGGCGGAGCGAATCCAAATTGAATCTGCCGGTGTCTTCTCCACCAACAGAAAGGGCCGCCCAAGGGCGGCCCCAAAACTGTTCCCAGCGCCGGTCGTGACTTACTGGGTCGGCGAACTCACGCCGGAGAAGGCGATGAAGAGGAAAACGATGATGGCGATTACCAGCACGGCACCGACGGCGAGGAAGATCTTGTTGACGTTGTTGTTCTTCTTGGCGAACGCCGAGTTCTTCGACATCACGACCGTCTGGCCGCCGCCCGCATCACTGAGTTTGACGGCGGGCCGGGCCACGGTGGTGTCCTGCCGCTTGCCGGTTTCGTAGCGCAGCTCAATCTGACCGAGCCGCAGAACCTGGCCGGGACGCAGGGTGACTTCCTTGTCCGGCGCGAGCTGGCTTTCGTTGACGAACGAGCCGTTGGTCGAACCCAGATCCTTCACCACGATGTCGTCGCCCTTGGCGTAAACCTCGCAATGATGGCTGGAGACGCTGGGTTCCGGGATCGAGAACTTGTTGTCATCGACACGGCCAATCGTCGCCTTGTCGGCGGTGATCTCAAACGCGCGGTCATTGAAGCCCGCGGTGATGACAACTAATTTAGGCATAAGGCAGGGCGCGGTGTGTTTACCGCCTGCAACGAAGGTTGGTCAAACGGTTTCCCGGTTGTTTCACTGTATCCCCAAGCTGATACAGCTTGGTTTTCAACGGGTTTCCAAGGTTTCTCCCCCAAGTTGGCGGCGGTGTTTCCAGAGCGTTGCCGGCCGAAAGACGCCGACGGGGGTGATGATGCCGGTGATGAGTTCCGCCGGTGTCACGTCGAATCCGGGATTGCGGGCGGAGCTCCCCGGGTTGGCAATCCGCACCCGCACGGCGCGCCGTCCGCCGGTGAGCATGCCCCTGGCACCCAGCACTTCGTCACTGGAACGTTCCTCGATCGGTATCTCGGTTCCGCGGCGGAGATTCCAGTCCAGCGTGGACAGCGGAATGGCGACGTAGAACGGAATCCGGTGCCGGGCAGCCAGCACGGCCTTGGTGTAGGTGCCGATCTTGTTGGCGACCTCACCGGTCCGGCCCAGCACACGGTCGGCCCCGACGATCACCACGTCGATCTCGCCCCGCTGCATGAGGTGGCCGGCGGCATTGTCGGCGATGATGGAATGGGACACGCCGGCCTGGGCCAGTTCCCACGCGGTGAGCGACGCTCCCTGACAGCGCGGGCGGGTTTCGTCACAGAAAACATGCAACTTCCGGCCGGCGGCGTGCGCGGCATAGATGGGGGCGGTCGCGGACCCCACGTCCACGAACGCCAAACGCCCGGCATTGCAGTGGGTCAACACCCGGGTGCCGTCGGGAAAGAACTTCAGCCCCTGCCGTCCAATGGCGGTGCAATGCGCGATGTCTTCTTCGGCAAACCGCTCCGCGGCGTCCAGCGCCAGCGCCTGCTGCGTAGCGACAGTGGTCCCGACGCCCATGGCCGCGAGGACGGAATCGAGGGCATTGACGGGGTCCACCGCCGTCGGGCGGGCCTCGGCCAGTTCGCGATATACGGTCGCCAGATGCCCTGCGAAGCGGCCCAGATCGGAACCGCGAAACGCCCGGGCGCCTTGGGCGAGCCCGTAGGCCGCCGTGGCCCCAATCGCCCCGGCCCCGCGCACGGTCATGTCGCGGATGGCTTCAGCCGTTTTGCGGAAATCGCGGGTGGCGACGACCGCGAACTCGTGGGGCAGCCGTCGCTGGTCAATCAGCACGACGGCATTCTGGCGGGCATCGAAGCGGACCGTGCGGATGGTTTTATTAGCGCCAACACTGTTCACGACAATCCCGAAAGCCGGATTTGCCGCCGAAGTTCAACCCGCCGTTCCGCGTTCATCTGGAACAGCCAGACGGTGGCGCGCCCCACCGGTGTCAGCCCAAGGATACGGTCTTCCTTGAGGGAAAAATGCTCCGACCACCGCTGACTCCGGGGACTGAAGAGATTCACGATGCCGGCGCCGTCCGGGTCCACGCCCGAAAGGTTGGTGCCCTTGTGCAGATTGCAGCGGCTGCAACACCCCGCCCGGTTCTGCTCGTCGTCCGGACCGCCATGCTGTCGTGGGCGCACATGATCGCAGTGAAACGGATCCTCCGGAGTCGCCCAGTCCGGCAGACGGCAGTATTCGCACACCCCAGCGGCGCGCTTTCGGACCTGATCTCGCAGCGTCTCAGCCATCAGCGCAGCCGGCTGCGGGCCCGCAGGCGAAGCGTGGCGATGAAATCACCGGCCTCCACCAAGGTGCGGTATTCTTCCACCTCTGCCGGGGTCAGAGTTCCGGCCGAGGATCTTTCTCCGAGTTCCCCAAGGCGGCGGCGCACTTCAGGATCGGCGGGCAGCTCGGCCAATCGCCGCGAGGTCTCCGGGGTAAAACATTCCGCCACGGAATCCAGCATCCGTTCCAGCGCGGAACCTGCGAGAGTGGTCGCCATGTCCGAAGCCTACGGTTCGGGAGGGCTTTGACAACCGGTGGTTTCGCGGAAGCCAGGCGTGGCCACGTTCAGGAACACGAGGAGCAGCCAACGCTGGCCAATCCGCAGGGTAGCGTTGCGGCGCACATCGAAGCGAACGGAGCGGCCAAGCATAACGAAAGAAGAGGCGGCCTTACCACAGGACTGAGCGACAGTCGTCCGCCGTAATGACTCAGACGCTCTCTACACCTGAGTGTATCGTCGAAGCCCGCCACTCTTGAACTGTGAAGCGAACCACCGGCTTACTCCAGTGATCTGGTCAGGTGTTCAGTCTGCTGGCTTCATTTGTCGTGTGACGACAGCCGGCGCTCGTGGTCATACCAATCCTGAGAACTGTTGATCGAAATCATTGCATCCTCGTGAACGCGAAGACTAGCCGCCTGCTGGATTGCATACGCCTGAGCTCGCCGGAGCGCTGAACGCAGGAGGTTCCACGTAAAAGATCCTTTATGCCAATAGTGGCATCGCGTTGCCATACGAGGAAACTTGAAGTCCGCAGGGTTGCATATGCGTTGAATCTTCAACTCCTCGGTCGAAGGTGGTGAATAAAGCTCCGGGTATCGTTTTGCGTCTCGAACCCGTGAGGCGATTTGGGATTTGGAGCGCGCATCTGAATGAGCTTTGGTGTCGATCGCTATTGCGCTCTTCCGCGCTTCGAGATCCGTCCAAATAGATATCGTATAAACCTGAATTTTGGGATGCTCACGCAACAGACGTTTGAAGGCTTTGTCGATCATCGACCGGATATCAGACTCGTATCGCTGTCGGTTTCTGCGTGTGTCATTCATGGCTCATTGCGGTTTTAACGGCAGGATGTTTTTAGTCCATTGCCAATGTCCACAGGTTGCAGGGTGGCCTATCCCCGCCGCTTCACCAGTTCTCGGAACTCATCAAACAACGGCGTCGAATCATGCGGCCCGGGCGAAGCCTCGGGATGATATTGCACGCAGAAGATCGGTTTCGTCTTATGCCGGAGGCCCTCGACGGTCTGGTCGTTGAGGTTGATCCGGTTCACCGCCACGTCGGATGGCAGCGAGGCGGCGTCCACCGCGAATCCGTGGTTTTGCGACGTGATCTCCACGCGGCCGGTCTCAAAATCCTTTACCGGCTGGTTGCCGCCGCGGTGGCCGAACTTGAGCTTGAACGTCTTGCCGCCCAGCGCCTGCCCGAGGATCTGGTGACCGAGGCAGATGCCGAAAATCGGGATGCCGGTGTCCACCAACGTCTTGACCTCCCGCACGATGCCGCCGAGGGCGGCCGGATCGCCGGGACCGTTGGAGAGAAACACGCCGGCAGGCTTGTATTTCAGCACTTCCGCCGCGGGTGTGTGCGCGGGCACCACCTGCACCCGGAAGCCCTTTTGCCGGAGGCGCCGGAGGATGTTGTATTTCATCCCGAAATCGTAGGCGACGATAGGAATGTCGGCCGGCGGCAGGGGCTTGCGGATCGCGCGCGGATTGTCGGGGCTGTTCGTCTGGGTGAGATCGAAGGCTGCTGAAACCTCGTCCTTGGGGTCCCACACGAACGGTTCGCGGTGGGTCACCTCGGTCACGTAATCGCGGCCGGCCATGCCGCCCCAGGCCTTGGCCTGGGCCAAGGCTTCCTCGGCGGTGATGCCGGCGGTGGAAAGGCAGCCAGTCAGGGCGCCCCGCACACGCAGCTTTTTCGTCAGGGCACGGGTGTCGATGCCCTGGATGCCGGGAATGCCGTGCTTCACGAGGTATTCGTGGAGCGTGTGGTCGGCGCGCCAGTTGGAAACGATGGGAGAAAGCTCACGGACAACGAAGCCGGCGACGTGCGGGGCCCACGATTCGACGTCCTGGGAATTGACGCCGTAGTTGCCGATGAGCGGATACGTCATGGTGACGATCTGCCCCTTGTAGGAAGGGTCGGTGAGAATCTCCTGATAGCCGGTCATGGAGGTGTTGAAGCACACCTCTCCCGGCACCGTGGCGGCGGCGCCAAAGGCCTGACCGTGGAAAACCGAGCCGTCTTCGAGAACGAGAATTGCCGTCATCGTGGATTGCCCGGCGAACCCGCTTCGACCGGAGCGGGCGGAGTGTGCGAACCGTTCCGTCCCGTGCAACAGGAATGACGGGCAAATTGCTCGGATCGCCGACGGGGACGGTGCGTGACCGGATTGGGCATCCGGCAGGGGCTCCGCCGCCCGGAATTTGCCGCGGGCTAGGCCCGGCCGCCGTTGGCGACCCCATGCCGTCGCCCGGGTCGAAAGGCGTCTCCGCCACAGGTCTTGGGTTTCTGGCGAAGCCGTTCCTTGCGGTGTTCCGGACGCCGTGCCTAGCCTGTTGGAGCGCGCAAATTCCAATAATGGCAGCAACCAATCCCAGCCAGCGCAGCGAAGCGCTGAACGGATACCGGGCATTGGCGATCATGGTCGTCATGCTCGCCCATGCACGCTTTGGCGATGCCTACCCCTTCTGGATGCGCCCGCTTGACCCGTTCATCAAGGGCGGCGTGACCGCCTTCATGGTGCTGAGCGGCTATCTGATCACCCACTCGCTTCTCGCTGAAGAAGCCAAGCGGGGAAAAGTGGATCTGCCAGCGTTCTTAGGCGGTCAACTGGTCCGGTTTTTCGCACCTACCCTGCCATATCTGGCGATTGCGTTGCTGGTTTGGGGACTTCCCGCCGCAAAATTTCAATGGGAGCCCGCACTCAGGGTCCTGTGGGCTTCACCCTGGACTGGCGATGGATTTCACGGAGCAACGCATCTGACCAATCACCTCTACAGCCTTTCCGCCCAGACCCAATTCTGCATCTGGTGGCCGCTGCTGCTGCTGACCATTCCCAAAGGTAGCCGGTTTGCCTCGATAACTTTGCTCATGCTGATCGCCGCAACGTGGCGAATTGTCGGCCGCGAAATCGCGGTCTCCCACAACGAAACCCAGCAGCGAACCGATTACGTCTTCGGCTCCCTGATGGTTGGCTCATGGTGGGCTATCGCTGTGACCAAAGGACGTATGGATTGGATTCTGCGTCTGTCAGGAGCACGGCTGTTGCCCGTCGTTGGCGGAGCGCTCCTGATTCTCGCGTTCACACGAAGTCCCTCTGCGTTTCTGGAACTTTTCTCCCCCCAATTGCGTCAGACGGTGGCCCCGTGGAGGGAAATCCCGGCGGTGGCCGTTTCCATCCGGGTCATTCTCAGCCTCATCGCGATGATGGCGTTTGGCTGCCTCGCATTCCTGTTGCACCAGGGCCGGCCGGTGCGGGTAGCGCAGCTGTTCGCGTGGCCGGGGATCACCTGGCTGGGCCGCATCTCCTTCAGCGTGTATCTGTGGCAGAACGTCTTCTGTTTCGGCGTCAGCAATCTGAAAATCGGCAGCGTTCGCCTGGACGATTTTCCCATCAACCTAGTCGCGTCCGTTGTCTGCGGATATGTGAGCTACCGGTTGCTCGAACTGCCTTCGTTGAAGCTGCGGAGCTGGGTCAAGCAACGGATCAGATCCCGGAACGGGACCGGCGATTCAACGCCCACTGTCAATCCGACTTGAATGGCAGCGAAGTGACCGCGACTACGGTGGTATTCTCGGGATTGTCCATCCGGAGCTCGGTTCCGACCTGATTGCATTCCTTGCGCACGTAGCCGAGGGCCAGATTCTTGCTGTGGGCCGGGGAGCGGAGCGAGCTCATGATCTGGCCGACCTCCCGGCCATCCCGGAACAGCTTGGTGCCCTTGGGCGGCAATCCCGGCAGGTCCGCAGGCAGCTTCAGTCCCCGGAGGGCTTTGGTCACTGAACCGTAAGTGCGCACCCGTGCAATGGTCTCTTGGCCGGTGTAGCAGCCCTTGGTGTAGCTGATCGCGTCGCGGTCGAGACCGGCTTCGGGCGGCAGATGGGTCTCATCCATTTCCACCCCGAACCGCGGAATCCCCGCCTCAAACCGCGCCCATTCCAAGGCGGTGAAGCCGGCCAGCCGTCCCCCCATGTCGCGGGCGGCGGCCACCAGCTTGTCGAGGACCGCCCCAAGCGCATCGGTGGGAACAAACAGGTCAATTCCCAGGAATCCGGCCCGGGATCGGTTCACGGCATAGACATCGCCCAGCGTCGGGTCGGAGTGATGCACCAGCGACAAAGGTTCCGTGGGCAAGGCATGGAACAATTCCAGCGCCTGCACCACCCTGGCAGCCTCGGGCCCTTGAACCGTCAGCAGGCCGTAATGAGGCGCGACATCCACCACCTGCACGTCCTCGGCGACGATGTGGTGCTCCAGCCGTTCAACCAGGCTTCCGGTCAGGCCCGGCTCGAAGTCCAAGAGCAGTTCCTGCGCGAGCGCGTAGATGTAAACGTCCGCCACGAGTCGGCCTTTGGGCGAACAGAAGGCCGCATGACACCCGCGACCCGGTGCGAGAGCCTTCACGTCATTGGTGACCTGACCGTTCAGCAGGCGGACCCGGTCTTCGCCGAGCAGGCAAATCCGGCCGCGGAACCCCAAGTCCACCACGACGGCGGCGGCGCGCAACGCCGCGTGTTCCGCCTGCGGATCGCCGTAATCGGACACCACTTCGCAGCCCCGCTCCCCGGTGAATTTCGCGCCGAGGGCGGCATGGACTTCGTGCAATGCCAGGGTCGTCATGTGGCCGGCAGGTTAGTCCGGAGCCGACGGCCGGCAATGGCGGCCGCCCGTATCGGCATTGCCGGTCAGGTGGCGCTGTGCTCCCTTCCGGGTCCGTTCCGCGTGCAATCACCGAGCCTGCCACCGCCAATTCTCCTCGCCGGCCCCACTGCCTCGGGCAAATCCGCGGTCGCACTGGTCCTGGCCGGGCGCCTGGACGGCGAAATCGTTTCGGTTGATTCCATGCAGGTCTATCGCGGGTTGGACCTGGGCACGGCCAAACCGACGGCCGCCGAACGCGCGCTGGTGCCGCATCACCTGGTGGACGTCGCGGAGCTGACCGACCCGTTTGACGCCGCGAAGTTTGTCGAATTGGCCAGTGCGGCGGTGGCCGGGATCCAGTCCCGGGGCCGGGTTCCCATTCTCTGCGGCGGCACCGGCCTCTACTTCAACGTGTGGCTGAACGGCCTGGGAGAGGCCCCGCCTCCGGATCCGAAGCTGCGCGCCGAACTGGACTCCCTGCCACTGGCCGAGTTGCTGGACGAACTCGCCCGCCGCGATCTGGCCACGTTCGACGAGATCGATTTGCAGAACCGCCGCCGGGTGGTCCGGGCGGTCGAAGTCATCCGCCTGACCGGCCGGCCGTTCTCGGAGCAACGCGCGGCCTGGCCGGAACGCGCACCGGCGCTGGCCGGCCGGAGTTTCGGGCTGCTGCGGGACCGGACGGATCTGGTCCGGCGCATTGATCTCCGTGTGGACGCGATGTTCCGCGACGGATTGGTCGAGGAAACCCGCCGGCTGCTGGGGCTCGGCTTGGAACGAAACCGAACCGCCCTGCAGGCCATCGGTTACCGGCAGGTGGTGGAGCATCTGCGCGGTGAGCGCAGCCGGCTGGAAACCATCGAACTGGTCAAGGTCCGCACGCGGCAGTTCGCCAAACGCCAGCTCACCTGGTTTCGGGGACAGCTGGATCTCGACTGGCTGGACGTTTCCCCCGCGGAGCTGCCGGAAACCACCGCGGAACGCGTGTGCGCGAGGCTCGCGAAGTCCGCCGGTCCAGCCACCTGATTCGCCGGCAGCAAAAAGCTCGGCAGCCGTCTAAACGTCTGCCGGGCACAGGAGGAACCGAGGCTAAAACCTCAGAGAACAGTGCGACCCTACCCACACACCGGGACCAGTCAAACCGGGACTTCGGCCCGATTTTGGCATGATCTTGCCCGGAACCTCATTTGCGTCGGACCGTCTTTTTGGCCTTCGGTCCCCGGCCCTTGAAGGTCAGTTCCGCGACGCCGGACTTGTCGAGTTCGCCGAGGCCCAGCTTGACCAGCTTGCGGAACTGTCCCAGCGCGGCCCGGGCCAGCGGCAGCTCGAGCTTGGCCTGCTGCCCGAGAGCGTAGGCGATGCCGCTGTCCTTGGCGGCGTGGGCGGCGCTGAAGAAGCAGGAGTGCTCGCGGTTCAGCATGTCCTCGCCGTCCGTCACCAGCACGCGGCTGTTGGCGCCGGTCTGGGAAAAGACCTCCATGAGCACCTTGAGGTCGAGCCCGAGGGCGGCGCCCAATCCAAGCCCTTCCGCGAGTCCGGCGGTGTTGATGTTCATCACCATGTTGACGAGCGCCTTGACCTGCGCGGCCTGGCCGGCCTTGCCGATGTAACGGAGCAGCTTGCCCTCGTCGGACAGCTGAGTGAGGACCGGTTTCACGCGTTCGAACACGTCGGCCTTGCCGCCGATCATGAGGTAGAGCGTGCCCGCGCGGGCCTGGTTGATGGACGACGCCATGCAGGCTTCCAGCGAGGCCGCCTTCGCCTTGGCGGCGAGCTTCTCGACGGCGACATGGGTGGCCGGGGAGACCGTGGCGCAGTTCACGAACACCCGCCCGGCGGCACCGACCAGCAGGCTGTCACCCTTCGGCGCGAAGATCCGGGCCATCGCCTTGTCATCCGTGACCACCGTGAGGATGACATCCGCCAGCGCGGTCACGTCGGCCAGCTTCAGGGGATTCGCACAGTTCAGCTCCTTGGCGAGGGCCTCGGCCACCGCGGGCCGGGCGTCATAAACAGCGGTGACCTGGTAGCCACATTCCTGGAGGCGGCGGGCCATGTTGGCGCCCATCCGGCCGACTCCGACGACAGCGATGCGTTCACTCATGGGAAAAACGGGATGTTGAAGTTGCGCCCCGGATGTAGGCGAACCGCCCCGTGGTTGCACGCACAGAAGCGTTCCGGCACGCGACTCCGCACCACCGCACCGCGCCGGACCTGCGCTCAGTTCAGGCGGATCGCCCGCTGGATCTTCACCGGCACTTGGAGCAACTGCCCTTCCGCCGGCTGGCCATGGAAGCGGCGGACCAGCTCCATGCCCTTGCTGACCCGTCCAAACGCGGCGAACCCCTGCCCGTCCGGATTGCGCCGGCCGCCGAAGTCGAGTTCCGGCTGGTCGCCGAAGCAGATGAAGAAGTGATCCTGGGCGGAATCCGGAGCCGCTCGCGCCATTGACACCGTGCCATCGAGATGCCGCAGCCCGGAGTCGCGGGTCCGTTCGAGCGGAATGGGCGCGAAAAACTCGTTGGTCCGGGCCGGGTTCGCCTGCCCCTGAAGCACGGCGATCTTCACGGTGTTGGTCGGCTGGTTGTCGGCCGTGACCGTGCGGAAGAACTGGCCGTCGGCATACAGCCCCTCGTGGACGTAGCGGAGGAAGTTGGTGACCGTCTGCGGCGCGGCGCGGGTATCGAGTTCCAGCTCGATTTCCCCCGCCGCGGTGTAAAGACGGACCAGCGGCCGGGCAGGCACCGGTTCCTCGCGCCAGCGGAACTTGGGCGCCCGGGCCGGATCAAAGCCGTGCAGGTGGGTGCGATCCGCCGCTGCACGCCGGGCGGGCCGCAGATAACGCCACGGACGGTCCCCGAACACCTCCGCACACATCGCCGCGACCGTCGGGTCGTAGGCCTTCAGCTCGGCGCGGGTATTGACGTGGTTGTGCAGCGCGTCGTTCTCCCGGTTGTCGTCAAACCAGCTCTGCACGCTTTCCGCCCAGTATTCGTGATAGCTCACGGCCGCGTAGGTGCCGCGCCAGAGTCCCCGGTTGGTGGCGCTGCGATAGGCGGTCAGCAGCCGGGCGTCGAAGCTCGGGTCCAGCGACCGCATGCCCATCTCGTGAACCGCATGGGCGAACTCATGCACGAGGATGTTCTCGGTCGGATACACGTCGCCGGGGAACGACAGCAGGTTCTCCTCGCCGCAGCTCACGGCCGGCGCAGCGGGCGTCGCGCCCAGACCGCGGGCGCGACGGTCCCAATAAACCCGCGGGGTCAGCCGGGAATGTTCCGGCACATCCGTGGTGTATTCCGAAGCCGCCATCACCGCGAGCCGCGTATGGTTCGACGCCATCGCGGCCAGGATGTCGCCGCGGCCCTCCAGCATGTGGCTCACGATCCACGCCGCCTCCCGCAGCGCGGGATCGGATACCCGTTCGGAGCCCACGATCGGGAACTCCCCCACCCGGATGACCTTTTGGTAAAATGGCGCGAGTCCGAACCCGGTCCGCAGGGCATCGGGAATTCGCTCGACGCGTGGTGCCGGAGGTCGGTCGCCGAGGGGCGTCCGACAGCCGGCGGTGCTCCACCACGACACGACAAGCACGACAAATGCGAAGATGCGGAGCAGCGGTTTCATGCGAGGACGCGAAATGCGCACGAATCATGGGCGCGCCGATGGAACCCAAGCTAGGCGGAAACCGTCCGGTCCGCCCGTCAGTTCATGCCAGCAACGGACAGATTTGGGACGGCAGTCTCCCTCGCCGCCCTCCTGGGCGCGGGCGGGCCGATCATGGTCCGGTTTGCGAAGGGTGCGACCGGAACTCACCTGTCCGGCCCGGGTTGGTCACTTCAGCGCCTTCGGATCGAGCACCACGTGTTTGATGCGTTCGCGTTTCCACGTGTAGGTCACGTGGACGTTGCCGGCCTTGTCCTGGATCACGGCCGGATAGCTGTATTCGCCCTCGCTCTTCTCCAGCGTCAGCGCGTTGCGCCACGAGCGGCCATCGGCGGACAGGGCCAGGGCCAGTTCGCCGCGGCCGCGGGAGATCGGGTTGTAGATCAGGACACCGCGACCATCCTGGAGCACCACACCGTCGATGCCGCTGTTGGGATTCGGCAGGTCCGTGCGATGCATGCGGGTCCAAGTGCGTCCGAGGTCCGGGCTCTCGGCGTCGTAGACCAGGCCTTCCTTGGTGCGGCAGAGCATCTGGATGCGGCCGTCGCCCCAGGCGAGCAGCGTCGGCTGGATGGCACCCAACTCCATGGCGGAGTGCAGCGCCGGGGTGCGCTGCCACGGACCATACCAGGGAGCCTTGGTCCACTCGACGTGGACGCGCCAGCCCTGGTCCTCGGTGGAGGAACCACACAGCACCGTGCCGTCACCAAGCTCCAGAGCCTTGCTGCGGATGGGCCCGTAGATCTCCTTCGGCAGGCGGATGCTCTTGCGGCTCCAGTTCAGCCCGCCGTCCTCGGACTTGATGACCCGGCCCCACCATTCGCGGGGGTTGGGTCCAACCTTGTAGAAAAGATAGAGCGGGCCGTTGCGGGGCTGAAACAGCACCGGATTCCAAGTCGGATACGTTTCGCGGCCATCCTCGTCACCGCGGGCCACCAGCACCGGCCGCTGCCACCGGCCTTCCTCCTGCCGGGAAAACCAGATGCACACGTCCGTGGAACCTTCCCGCGCTCCGCCGAACCACGCGGCGCTCAGGCCGGCCTTGGCCTCCACGATAGTCGAGGCATGCACGGACACGGTCGGCGAAGGGTCGGCGATGAACCCGGAAGTCGTGATCTGCGCGAACAGGGGGGCGGCGGTCAGGCTGAGTCCCAGTCCGAGAAGGCGGAGGAATTTCATGGGCAATGCGGGCATGGTTGCGACCGGCACGGTGTCGTTCCTCGGGAGCCGCCACACAAGTCGAAATCCACGCCGGCCGCCGACTGGCCGGCACTTCTACCACACGACCGTGGACTGCAGTGGCGGCCAGTAGGCCTGGGCGGCCACCCACAGCCCGATGAGCACCGCCAGCACGAGCGAATGCCAGAAGACGAAGCGCAGGATCTGGCCTTCCTGGCCGTGGAACTTCGTCGCCACTCCGGCCACCACGATGCTCTGGGCATCCACCATCTTGCCCATCACGCCGCCGGTCGAGTTCGCCGCGCACATCAGGTAGGGACTCACGCCGAGCTGTTCGGAGGTGATGCGTTGGAGCGAGCCGAACAGAACGTTGGACGCGGTATCCGAACCCGTCAGCGCCACGCCCAGCCAGCCCAGCAGTGTGCCGCAGAACGGATAGAATGCGCCGGTCTTCGCCAGCGCCAGGCCGAGGGTGGCATCTGCGCCGGACAACTTGGTCACATTGCCCAGGGCGAGCATGGCGGCAATCGTGAGCAGCGAGGCGCGAACCTTCCGGAGCGTGTCCCACCACGTGCCGGCCAGTTCCCGCAGCGACAGGCCCATCCATAGGCCGCTGACAAGGCCCGCGAGCAGGATGCCCGTGCCGGTGGCCGACAGGACGTTGAGTTTGAACTCCACCTTCTCCGGTTTCGCGACGGTCACCACCGGCGGTGTGCGGAGCACCTGTTCGTGGATTCCCGGAACTTGGATGACCGGCGCCGCAATGCGGTCGAGGGCCTGCTTCACCGGCTTCGTGCCCCAGGCGAAGATGAAGACGGTGAGGATCAGCCATGGTCGCCACGCGGCGAACCGATTGCCGGCCGAAGCCTTCGCCGGCTCCGCGGACGTGGCCTCCGTCCGCCGCAACCGCAGCACTGCCACGACCGTGCCGATGCTCGCCAGCGCGGCGATGGAATCCACCAGCCAGGGTCCGTGGTAATTGCTGACCAGGAACTGCACCACCGCGAACGACACCCCGGCCGCCAATGCCACCGGCCAGACCGCCCGGACGCCCCGCCAGCCGGACATCGCACCCACGATCCAGAGCGGGATGATCGCGGAGAACACCGGCAACTGCCGGCCCGCCATCTGGGAAAGTTTCAGCACGTCGAGGCCGGTGACCTGTTCGAGGGTGGTGATGGGGATGCCGATGCTGCCGAAGGCGACCGGCGCCGTGTTCGCGATCAACGACAGCCCGCTCGCATGAAGCGGTGTGAAGCCGAGCTGCATGAGCAACGCGGCCGTGATCGCCACCGGCGCCCCGAAACCGGCGGCCCCCTCGATGAAGGCGCCGAAGCAGAACGCGATGAGGATCACCTGCACCTTCGGGTCCGGAGCGAGCGCGACCAGCTGCGCCTTCAGCGCCTCGAACTGGCCGGACTTCACCGTGAGCGCGTGCAGGAACATCACGTTCAGCACGATCCAGCCGATCGGGAACAGGCCATACGCCGCACCGTAAACGGTCGCCCCCGCGGCCGCCTTGACCGGCATGCCAAAACCCAGCAACGCCACGCCGAGGGCCGCAGCCAACGCCAGCAGTGCCGCGAGCCAGGCCCGCAGATGCCCCCACGCGAGCAGGCCCAACAGCACGGCTACCGGCAACGCGGCCAGGGCGGTCGAGAGCCAGGGATTGCCCAGCGGATCGTAATTCTGCGGCCAAGGCATGGTGAAGGCCGCGAGTTAAGCGTGCCCGCGTCCCGACGGGAAGCCGGGTGTCGGCGCATCGTGCCGTCAACCTTCAGGCGGCACTCACCGTGAACCCGCGTCCGCGACCAGACTGCAGTTTGTCCCTGACGAAACGCCTTTGGCCTCGGCATCCTCCGACATGCTTCCCCGCCGCGCCGCGACGTTGGTGTTCTGCTCGGTCCTGCTGCTGTCGGCTTCGGCGGAGCCGGTTGCGCCGCAAACAGTGCTCCTGCCCATGCGTGACGGCGTGAAGCTTGCCACGGATCTCTACCTGCCGGCCACCAACGGAACCTTTCCCGTCATCCTCGGCCGCACGCCTTACAACAAGGCCACGTCCGCAAATTTCGGCCGCGACGGCGCCCAACGCGGTTACGCCGTCGTCATCCAGGATACCCGCGGCCGCTTCGGTTCGGAGGGCGAGAATCTGCCCTTCCACCTCGATGTGCCGGACGGCGCGGACACGCTGGCATGGATCGCTCGGCAGCCCTGGTGCAACGGTCGCATCGGCACCTGGGGCGGTTCCGCGGGCGCCATCACTCAGTTCCAGCTCGCCGCCGCCGAACCGGCCAACCTCGTCTCGCAATACCTCGTCGTCGGGGCGCCGAATCTCCACGAGGTCATTTACACCGGCGGCATCTTCCGCAAGGCGCTGATTGAGGACTGGGTCCGCGTCACGAAGTTCCAGGATGACGCCGTCGCCCGCTGGGTCGCACACCCGACCTACGACCGCCATTGGCATGACCGCGACGCGACCCGCCACTACCGCGCCCTCAACGCCGCCGGCCTGCACATCGGCGGCTACTGGGACATCTTCGCGCAGTCCACGATCGATGCCTTCGTCGGTTACCAGACCCAGGGCGGGCCCGGGACGCGCGGCAAGCAGAAGCTGCTCCTCGGTCCGTGGACCCACGGCGTGCTCCAAGACAAGGCGGGCGAACTCACCTTCCCCAACGCCAAACGCCCGCCCAACAATGTGCAGGACCATTGGCGCTGGTTCGCCGCCACCCTGAAGGGCGAGGCCAACGGCGTCGCGGAACTCCCCGCTGTCACCTACTACGTCATCGGCGACGTCACGGACACCAACGCTCCCGGCAACGCGTGGCGAACCGCCGACGCGTGGCCGCCGTTCGGGGTGACGCCCACGAAGCTTCACCTTCACGCCGACCGGTCGCTGCGCGCGTCCAAACCGGCGAACGAGGGCGCGTTGAGCTACCGCTTCGATCCGCAGAATCCCGCTCCGACCGTCGGTGGCGTGCAGCTCACGATCCCGGCCGGCCCGCTGGATCAGCGGAAACTGGAAGCCCGCGACGATGTGCTGGTCTTCACCGGCGAGCCGCTGAGCGAGCCCGTGGAAGTCACCGGCCGCGTGCGGGCCAAGCTCTGGGTCGCCAGCGACGCGCCGGACACGGACTTCTTCGTGAAGCTCTGCGACGTCTATCCCGACGGACGTTCGTTCAACCTCTGCGAGGGCGCGCTCCGCACCCGCTTCCGTCAGGGCCCTTCGCGCGAGGTGCCGCTGAAGCCCGGCCGTGTCGAGGCCATCGAGGTGGACTGCTGGTCCACCAGCGTGATCTTCAACCGCGGCCACCGGCTCCGCGTGCAGGTCACATCCAGCAGCTCGCCCGGCTACGATCCGAATCCCAACACCGGCGAACCGTTCCGTGCCGGCACCCGCACCCGCGTGGCGGCCAATTCCGTGTTTGTGGACACGAAACACCCATCCCACCTGCTGCTACCGGTCGTGAAGGGAACCCTGCCATGAATCAGGGTCAGTCCAAAATACGTGCCCGATAAAGGACCGTGCTTCCTGCCGACAGGGACGTGGTCAGCGTCACTTCACCGGAGAAGTTCTCGAACACCTCCACCGGCTTCCAGTTGGCCCCGTCCACCTGGCGTTCCAGGAGGTAGCGGAACCCTTTTGCGCCCGTAATTCGGAAGCTGATCCCATCGCCGGCGGGTGTCAGGCCAGCTTCGACCCGGCCCACGGTAAAGTCGGGCAACCCGAGCTGCAGCGAAAACGACTCCAGACCCCGCAGCAGCAAGCCGCCGGGCAACTGGGGTTCACCGGACATCAGGTTCAGTGGCTTCGAGCGGCCGAAGCGATGTCCGAGCGCCCGCGCCTCCTCATAACTGGCCGCCTTGGAAAGGTCCCAGGCCCGGACTTGGGCGAGGAAGGGCTCACCGGGAGTGACGTTGGGAAGATGGACCGTCGCGAACGCCCACTGTCCCGCGTTAAACCCATCATAAAACGGTCGGGGCTCGCCGACCGGTCGCAGGCTTTCCACGCCGGGTCCTACATAGAGCTGGGCGGCGAACTGCCCGCCAGAAAGCCGGGTCAGCCCGTCCACGTCGAAGACTTCCGCATCCAGCCCCACACTGGGGTCCGGATGCCAGGCCGCGAACAGGAAGCTGGGCCCGGCAACGGGGCTTTCCGGTGCCCGAGAGAGGAGCGCCGGCAGGCTCGTGGTGGATTCCGTGAAGCTGCTGACCACCACGGTGTATTCGCCGAAGTTGGCAGGACTGACGTTGGGGAAAACCAGATGCCGGTTGGTCGCCCCGGCAACAGGTTCCTGGTTGCGGAACCACTGATAGGCCAGCGGCTCCGGACCGACGGCGGTGACGCCCAGCGCGTAGTATTGACCCGGCACCACCGCGTCGCCCTGCGGCTGGAGAACGATCTGGGGGCTGGCCGCCACCTGCACGGTCAGGGAAACCGGGGCGCTGGTAACCACGCCGAAGGGGTTGCTGACCACCGCCCGGTAGGTGCCGGCGGCCGCCAACGTGACCGGCTCCACCGTGAGCACGTGGCGGTTGTGGGCGGGCAACGGAGCACCCTCATGCAACCATTGGTAGGCAAGCGGCTCGCTGCCCGTGGCGCCGACGACAAAGGAGGCGCTGCCGCCCACGTAGGCAAAGGCACCCTTGGGCTGCGTCACTAGGGCGGGGGGCTCGTTCAACCAGACCACGCTCAGGGCATCCAAGCTGACGGACTCACCCAGGATTTCCAAAGACAGCGTGCTGCCATCGGCAGGCGCCGTGACGGTGTGTTCAAACCAATGCCAGTAATTCTCCGGCCAACCCGGCGAATAGCTGGCTTCCCCGGCCAATTGCCCGTTCAGGGTTACCCGAATCCGGGCCAGGTTGGTTCCCCCCGCGCCCTGGGTGGCATAACGCACGCGATAGTTGCGGCCCGCCACCGTGGGGAGGATCTGCCTCACTGTGGCGCCGGCGCCGACCTGGATGAAATTGCCTCCATCGGCCGCCCCCGGCGGGGGTGCTCCCACATAACCGCCATAGCCCGGCTCAATCGTCCAATCCTTGCCCGGGAGCCCATCCTGCAGTTCCTCGAAACTCGGGTTGAGGAGCAGATTGCCCGGGACGTTCACCCGCCGACCGGAGGACCAGCCTGGATTGACCACCAATTCGACGTCACCCACTGCGCCCGCGGGCACCTCGGCGGCGATGAAATATTCCTGGCCGGCGGTCGCGGGAAACCGGAGGTAGTCCGCCCCGGCAGCTTGCCGGAACAGGGCCTGCACCTGTGTGCCAGTATAAGCCGCCAAGGATACACCGCGCAGGCTCCCCATGTAATTGCGCACCTCGAGTTCCGCGTGCTGCGGCATGGTGAAGCGCCACCACAGGCTCTTGTTCGGGCCCCCGGCCCGATGGGCGGGTTCGCCGGGTTCACGGGTCGCTTGGGTGATGTTCTCCCGCGATGACGGAACGGCCGGAGTCAGTTGGCGGGCCGACGCAAAGTCATCGTTGACCATCGGTCCCAAGGGTTCGAGCCGAAGTTCCAACTCCGCGAACCCCGGCTGATCGCGCATCCGTTCCACGCCGAAGTGATATACGGTCCCGGCCTCGGCCACGAACACGTCCCGCCAGAACTCGCGGGCGCTGCTGACCCGCGTCAACCGGTTGACCGCACTTCCCCGGTAAATCCCCACGCGGAACTGGTCGCTCGCATGTTCGAGGGTTACCCGGCCGGTAAAGGGAGCGGCCCACGACCACCAGCCGGACTCACCCGTGGGCTGGTCGCTGAAGGCGTTGAAGACATGCGACGGTTCACCGGGTTCGCGGCCGGCCCCGCGGAGGAAGCCGCGGAAAATGAGGTTGGTCCCTTCCAGATGGACGCTGTCCGCAAACCGATCGTTGGCGGGGACTTCAGGGGAGAGGAAAACGCGGAGTTGATTGGTCTCCGGCAGCCAGCGCCGCCCGTGCACAGCAAAGGACAACACCTCGCCCGCGTTCACGGAGAGGATCAGAGGTCGCTCTGACGGATGCTGGGCGAGTTCCACCGGCTGTAACGTCGCGAGCGACGCGCCGCGAAAGAACGTGATGTCCTGATGCTGGGCGGTGTCGGCGATCAGGTAACCGCTGTGGGAGGCGGTGTATTCCCACCACAGGCTTCCCCTCAAAGGGGCCAACACGCCCTGCGCGATCAACGCGGGTTCGTCGGATTCCAGCGTCGCGCTTTGCAGGGAGAAGTCCGCGGTGAATTCGCCCGCGGCAATCGGTTGGCGCTGGGCAAAATGGTCATTGTCCGGCCGCGGCGGCAACAAGGTGGCCTGCAGGGTCAGGGCAAACTCGCCCTGCCCGCCGTCGAAGGCATAACCCGCCAGCTTCAGCGTGTAAACCTCTCCCGCCACCACGTCCGCGTAAATCGGTTCGGTAAAGCCGTTGGGGCCGGTGTTCAGGTTGTTGATGCTTTGGAAGGAAGGATAACGGCCCCGGCCAAAGAGCACGCTCGGTTGGAAATTGGGGCTGGTGACCGAAACGCGGGCCACGCCCGTAAGTGGAGCCTGCCACTCAAACCAGACGGAGTGCAGCAACGGATCCCCGGCATCCTCCGCGGTCGCGTTCCGGCTGCTGCCCTCAACGGTCACCGCTTCGCCGGCGAGGACCGTGGGCGAGTCTGGATCGTCGTTGGGCGGCAGATTGGGAATGGGCTGCAATGACAGGGTTGCCCGGATCACACCGGCCTCGGGGCCGCCCGACCAACCGGCCCCCAGCGCAAGGTGGTAGGTCTGCCCCGCCAAAACCCGGAACGTGGCGGGAAACCAGCTGGTGGCACCACCGTCATGGAAAGCCAGCAGGGTGGTCGTCTGACCGACTTGCCTTAACGAGCCGGCAGCCCCCTTGAACAACGCCATGCCCACGGAACAGTCACTCGCCCGAGCCTCAAACGTCACATCACCGCTTTCGGGCGCCGTCCACGTCCACCAAAGCGTGCCCTTCAGGCCAGTGAGCGGTTCGTTCTCCGCCACCGTGGCCACCGTGTTGAAACCGACGAACTGGACGTTCTGGCCGACCAGGGCGATCGCATTCGTCAGGTCGTCATTGGGTGGTGGCGGCAACAGCTCCAGCGTGAACGGCGCGGCCGTCCCCTCCGTCCAGGGGCCGCTCACTTGGAACAGGGCCGTGTTCTCGGCGCGGAGGTAAACGGGGCGCAAGGCCTGGCCCATGCCGAGCCGGTCAGACAGCCAGAAATTCCCGGCGGCATCCTGCTGGAACACGTTGAACGACGTGAAGGTGCCGCCCGCCGCGCGGAATACGTAGCCGCGAGTCGCCGGGGGCTGCCACTTGAACCATGCCGAACCGGACTCCGGTCCGCCAGCGTCCACCTCCTGGCTTTCCCAGGACGACTGCGCGTGATCGCCCTGATACGTCCACACGGTTCCCGCGGGCAGGTCCGCCGCATTGATCCGCAGGTCGTTGGCCGGGGCGACATAAACCGGATAGACCGGAGTCAGCCGTTCGTCCCCGGCCAGATTGGTGGCCACGGCCACCAGCTCGTGGGGGCCGCGATTCGTGCCCAGCCAGGCCAGCTCCGGGGCGGCGCCGCCCGCCTCGCCGATCAACTGGCCATCCAGGAAGAACCGCGCCCCGGCCGGTGCAAACGCCGGATCACCGCTGAACAGCCGCAGCGGGTTGACCTTCCCCAGCGCCAGGTCGCCGCCGAGCAGCGGCCATTGCAGCCCCACGGCATGGTGGGTGAGCGTCGCCACCAGCCGGCGCTCATATGCCGCCGTCCCTCCGTCCACGACCAGCCGGTAGGTCTGTCCGGCCGTGACCGGAAAGATGACCCGGTCGCGCAGAGGGCCACGGGGGTTGGCGTTGCTCGCCACGGCGGTGAGGTTGGTCAGCGTGTCACCGGTATAGGCGGCCAGCTGCAATTGGAAGAAATCCGGAGCTGACACTTGAAACTGCGCCAACCCGCTGGCCTCTGGTGTCCACGACCACCAGAGCGAAGCGTTTGCGTAGATGCCCGCATGAGCCGGCTCGTCGGGCTCGCGCGACAGATTGGCCGAGTGGTTGGTGAACGTCAGCGACGTGAGGCCTCCGGGAAGGATTTCCGCCCCGGCGAACTGATCGTTCGCCGGCGGGATGACCACTCGCTCGGCAAACGACTCATGGCGGTTTCCGTCGGCGTCCAGCCCGCGCAGAGAAACCCGCAGGATGCCGCCCTTCGTCGGCGTCCACGGGATTTCCCCGGTCAGGGGGTTCCCCTGGGCGAGCAGCGTCTCGCCGGCGAACAGCGCGATTTCCGTCAGTGCGAGACTGGAGTCGGCGGCCTTCCATCGGACGGTGACGGGCTCGCCCAGGCGCAGCTCCAGCGGCGGAGCCGGGTCGAAGGCCAGGGTCATCAGCTCGAAGCTGAATTCCACCGGAGCCGCTCCTGCGGGTGAACGGCCCGCCACATTGAACCAGAGGGTCTGCTGGGGATCGGCGGAAACCGGGATGAACTGCTGCTGCAGCGTGCCTGAATTCAGCAGCAGGAGGCTCGCTGTTCCCAAGTTGGTGGCCGAGCCGCCGCGCCGAAGCCAGATGCTCTGTGCGGGGTCAGCTCCGGGAAGCCAGACCCGCGCACGGCCCGCGTAACGCGGCGCCCAGCGCCACCACAGCGAGCGCCGAGGGGGCGTCTCGGTGGGGTCCAGCGCCTCCGCCGAAGCCCACTGACTGTCGCCGTTGAGGGTGCCCCGCAGCAGCGCCGGCGGGATCACCGCTGCATCGGCCACGTCGTCGTTGGCCGGACGCACGATGAGTTCAACCGGATGCGACTCCAGCCGCTCGCCGGCCTGATTGGTGCCCACGGCGGAAATCACGGTCAGTCCCGGCTCGGAGAGCGTGAGCGGGGTGGAAAATGGCGGCGTGTTGATTACGCCCAACGAGGCGGTGCCTGCAAACAGCTCCGCCGCCACGAGCTGTTCACCGGCCGGGACACCGACTTTGAGCGACACGTTGGTCGGAGCCCGCAGCCGTAGATTCGGGGCCGGCTCCTCGACGATCAGCCGCGCGACACCGCCTTCGAGCTGGAAACCTGAACCCGCGTTCGCCGCGGCGTCCACCAGCACCCGATAGGTGGTGCCGGCATTGACCGGGAAACGCACCGAGTTTGTGCTGACGTTGGTGACGCCGGTCACCAGAGCGAGGTTGGTCAGCGCATCACCCACATAGACGGCGAGCCGCATCCGCCCGTTGTTCGCCACCCGGAGGGTAAGATTTCCCTGGCCGTTGGTCTGCGGTCGCCAGCTTCCCCAGAGCGACCGACGCGCCGCGGTGCCGAGATGGGCCGGCTCATTGGCCTCAACCCCGGCCGAGAGATTGTTCGTGGCAAGGCTGAAGGAAGCCTGCGTGAACACGACCGCGTTGGTGAACCGGTCCGTCAGCCGCTGCGCGCTGAGGCACAGGGGCAGCAGGAAGACCATCGCCGAGCTGACGGCCAGGGTGCGGAGCAGGGAACGGTTTGGGAGGCGGGACATTTTCGGGCTGACTACACCAAAGCTCGAATTGCGAAGAGAACAACTTTCTCGCCCGCGTGGACTGGTGGTCATTGCCCGGCAGGACTGTCGGCCAGCCAGGCTGCAGGCCGTCATTTTGCCCTGACGTTTTCTGCTCCGCGGAGCAATCCTCCGTCATGCCCGTTGGAATCAATGCCGTCCGAGTCACTCTCATGATGCTCGCGCTGCTGTTTCCCGCACCGGGCATCGCCCAGCAGTTTCCCGCCAACTGGCGCGTCGCGGACACCAATCTCTCGGCCTATTTCGAGGGCGAAGTGGCCCGTCTCGAATCCGCGTGCCTCGCGGACGTGAAGACGCTGGGTGATTGGACGAAACAGCGCGACGAGCGCCGCCGGCAGTTGTTCGACATGCTGGGGCTGTGGCCGTTGCCGGAACGAACGGAGTTGAAGCCCGTCATCACCGGCAAGGTGAACGGCGACGACTTCGTGGTGGAGAAGCTGCACTTCCAGTCGCTGCCCGGCCTCTACGTCACCGCGAACCTTTACCTGCCGCGCCACCTCGCGGCGCCCGCTCCGGCGATCCTCTACGTCTGTGGCCATGCGGAGGTGAAGACCAACGGCGTCAGCTACGGCAACAAGACCTATTACCAGCACCACGGCGCGTGGCTCGCGAAGCACGGTTACGTCTGCCTGACCCTCGACACGCTCCAACTCGGCGAAATCCAGGGCGACCACCACGGCACCTACCGGCTCGGGCAATGGTGGTGGAACGCGCGCGGCTACACGCCCGCGGGCGTCGAGGCTTGGAACTCCATCCGTGCGCTCGACTACCTGGAGACGCGGCCGGAAGTGGACGCCAAACGCCTCGGCATGACCGGCCGCAGCGGGGGCGGCAGCTACACGTGGACCACCGCCGCGCTCGACGAACGCATCAAGGTCGCCGCGCCCGTCGCCGGCATCACCGACTTGCGCAACCACGTCTGCGACGGCGCGGTCGAGGGCCACTGCGACTGCATGTTCTTCGTGAACACGTATCGCTGGGACTTCCCGCTGGTCGCCGCACTCATCGCCCCGCGCCCGCTGCTCATCGTGAACACCGACGCCGACAACATCTTCCCGCTCGACGGCGTAAACCGTCTCTTCACCAAGACGCGCCGGCTCTACGAACTGCACAATGCCTACGAACGGCTCGGCCTGGTCATCGGTCCCGGCGGCCACAACGATTCACAGAATCTCCAAGTGCCCGTCCTGCGCTGGTTCAACCAACACCTCAAGGGCGCCGACCCGCTGATCACCGACGCGGCGGAAAAGCCCTTCTCGCCCGCACAACTCCGCGTCCTCGAACAACTGCCCGCCGACCAACGAAACACCACCGCGCAGGAATTCTTCGCCACGCGGAAGGTCGAACCCATCACAACTCTGGAAGCACTGCGGGAACGGCTGAAGGAACGGACGTTTGCCGGCTGGCCGACGGAATCATCCAAACTGGAACTGACCACCTTGCCCGCCGAACCGGCCAATCTGGGTCCCGGGGTCGGGTGGCAGCCGATACGATTTGAGAGCCAAGCTCATGTTCCACTGCAGATTTTCCGCTGGAGCCCGGGTGCTTCCGAGGCGCGCCGTGTGCGGATTCACGTGCTTGCCGGCACGGAACCGCCCGCGTTGCTTTCGCCCGCTGCCGACACCGTCACCTTCGTCTTTTCACCCCGCGGCCTGGGTCCCGCAGGTTGGCCGGGCGACGCCCGCAAGCAGACCCAGTTGCGCCGCCGGTTCCAACTGCTCGGCCAAACCGCCGACGGGATGCGCGTGTGGGACATCCGCCGCGCCCTCGCCGCGGTGCGTGAACTGCACCCTGGCACGGAGATTACAGTTCACGCCACCGAAGCGATGGCGGCCCACGCCCTGCACGCCGCCGTGTTCGAGGACCAACCGCTCCGCCTGGAACTCACCCGCCTGCCCGCCAGTTACCGCGACAGCGTGGACTACCTGAATGTCACCCAGGTCACCGACCTCGCGCAGGTGCTGAAGCTGGTCCGCACGCGGCATGAGGTGACCGTCCAGCCGTGACCACGGCTGACTTCGCCGGACGTCGCGGCCAAACTTGCGCTTGGCAATTGCCGAGCCGGTCCCTTCGCTTCCCGTGATGTTCCGTCCCCTGCTGTTCCTGCCGCTCGTGCTCCTGGCTGCCGGCTGCTGCCGCACGCTGAAGTCCGTTCCATTGGACGCGCATTCGGCGTTCGGCCAGTGGCGGGGTGAACACGGAACCTGGCGGGAAGTCGGGGCGGTGACGCTGGATCCGCAGAACGCCAAGGCCCTGCTCGCTACGCCGGGCCGGGGCGTGATGCTCAACAGTGCGGCCGGGCACACGGTGGATTTGCTGTCCGTCGCGGAGTTCGGTGACTGCGAGCTGCACGTCGAATTCTGCGTGCCCAAGGATTCCAACTCGGGCGTCTATCTGCTCGGCCGCTACGAAGTGCAGATCCTCGACAGTTTCGGCCAGACGGCGCCCGGCTACGGCGACTGCGGTGGGCTCTATTCCAGCTGCAGCGGCGAGCCGAAGTGCTATCCGGGCAAGGCTCCGCCGGCGGGCATCAGCCGCGCTCCCGGCGAATGGCAGAGCTTCGACGTGATCTTCCGCGCACCGCGCTTCGACGCCACCGGGCGCAAGACCGCGAACGCCCGCTTTGTGGAGGTGCGCCACAACGGCCGGGTCATCCATGAGAACGCCGAAGTCACCTGCCCGACCTGCGCCGCCACCTTCAACGACGAACGCCCGACGGGACCGCTGAAACTTCAGGGCGACCACGGACCGGTGGCCTTCCGAAACCTGCGGATTCGGCCCTTGAGCCTGCCCTGAACCGATCCTGTGCGATGAAACTTTCCCAACTTGCTGTCACCATCGTCGCCCTAGGGCTCTGCCTTGGGTGGATGCAGATGACATGGCCGGGGTCGCGCAGCCACGGCAAGTTTTATGCTTATCCAGTATCGCTTCCCCTGTTGGCGATCTGGGCGCTTGGTTGGATTGTGATTTTCGTGCTTGCCCGATGCCTGATTCGGAAACTCGGGAAAAAGTGAGCTTCAACATTCGTTGCCGATGACCGAACGCCCTTCAGAACCAACACCGCTCCTCTCCCGCCGGCACTTCCTGTCGCACACCGCCGGCGGCCTGGGTGGCGTGGCCTTGGCGTGGCTGCTGAGCCGGGAACAGGCCCGCGCCGGGCTGGCGCCGGCCGCCACGTCGGCGCGGCTGCCGCACTTCGCGCCCAAGGCCAAGCGGGTGGTGCAGGTGTTCTGCTGCGGCGGGGTCAGCCACCTCGACACCTTCGACTACAAGCCCGAGCTGGAGCGGGTGCACGGCAAGTCGCTCGAGGGGAAGGGCGAAAACCTCGGCTTCTTCGGCCAGCCCGGGAAGCTGATGAAGAGCGTGTATGAGTTCCGCCGGCACGGGCAGAGCGGGTCCTGGGTGAGCAGCCTGTTCCCGCACCTCGCCGGCTGCGTGGACGACCTGTGCTTCGTCCACTCGATGTTCGCCAAGAGCAACAACCACACGCCCGCGACGTTCCAGATGAACACCGGGTTCGCGCTCAACGGCTTTCCCTGCATGGGCGCGTGGCTCAGCTACGGGCTCGGCACGGAGAACGAGAACCTGCCGGCCTTCGTGGTGCTGCCCGATCCACGCGGACTGCCGGCGGGCGGCTCCATCAACTGGACCGCCGGGTTCCTGCCCGCGAACCACCAGGGCGTGCCTTTCCGCACCAACTCCCGCGAACCCATCGCCGACCTGCACACGCCGGCCGGAACCGCCCCGGCACAGCGCGCCGCAGATCTCGCCCTGCTCGCGGACATGAACCGCGAGTTCGCCGACACCCATCCGGGCGACCCGACCTTTGCCGCCCGCCTGCGCGCCTACGAACTGGCGGCCCGGATGCAGTTGAGCATTCCCGAGGCGACGGAGCTTGAGGGCGAATCCGACGCCACGAAGCGTCTCTACGGGATCGGCGACGACGCGAACAAGGGCTTCGCGCGGAACTGCCTGCTGGCGCGCCGGCTGCTCGAACGCGGCGTGCGCTTCGTGCAGATCATCAACGGCGGCGCCTTCGGCAGCCCGCGCATCAACTGGGACGGCCATGAGAACCTGAAGGAGAACCACGACACCCAGGCCGCCACGATGGACCGGCCCGTGGCCGCGCTGATCCAGGACCTCAAGCAGCGCGGGATGCTGGAGGACACGCTGTTCGTCTGGTCCACCGAGTTCGGCCGCAGCCCGGCGACGCAGGGCATCGATTCGCCGGGTCGTGACCACCATCCGACCGCTTTCACCTGTTTTCTCGCCGGCGCCGGGGTGAAGGCCGGACATCACCACGGCACGTCCGACGAGCTGGGCTACTTCGTCGGCTCCGACAAGGTTACAATTCCCGACTTTCACGCGACCCTTCTGCACCTGCTCGGCCTCGATCACGAGAAGCTCACGTTCTACCACAACGGCATCAACCGCCGCCTGACCAACGTCGAGGGCGAAGTCATCCGGGGCATCCTCGCCTGAAACGGGCGTCGGCCGTTCGCGCGCCTTCTTTTTCCCCCGACCCCGCCCACAGGGCGCCGGCAATCCCGACCAGGGCGCCGACGCAATGGGCCCCGGTCGCGGGAACCACTTCCGCCCCGGGCAGGTCCGCCAGCGCAAACTGGCCGGTCAACGATTCCGCGAGGACCTTCGCCGTCACGAGGGTGAACACGGTGGCACTCAGGCCGCGCGAACTCCGGGCCAGTCCGACCGCGGCGAAAGTCCAGGTCGCCAGCGCGAGACCCGACAGGCCGCCGTAGCGGGCCAGTTCCGGCGAAGCGATCCAGAGCGCCACCGGTATCAGTCCGGCGGCAAGCGCCAGCGTGAGCAGCCAGGCGCGGGCCTGGCGTCCGTTGACCAGACCGGCGCCGAGCAGCAGGGCGGCCGCGTCGGCCAGCAGGTGGCCCGACGAGTAATGCACCCAGTGGCCGGTCAGCAGCCGCCAGACCTCGCCGTGGGCCACCGCGAACCGGTCGTAAACGAGGGCTTCGGACCAGCCGGCCAGCGCGCCGGCCGGCACTGCGGGCAGCAGGAGCGCCGCCGCGAACCGGAGCGGCCTGCTCATGGGCGCGGGAGGGGGAGGCGGCGCCACACCAACCCGACGAGGAGTCCCGCCAGCAGCACTTCCACCCGGCCAAAGGCACCGGCGCCGGCCTTGTAGCCGGGCGAATGCACGATCTTCACGTCGTCCGGCCGCTCCTTCAGCCGCGCCTGAAAGGTCGCGAGCTCGGTCTGAAGATTGGCGACCAGATTCGTTGAGGCCGCCAGAAAGCCCCGCTGGGAATCCTCCCGCAGCGACTGGGACAGGTTGATCGGCGTGGCCAGCCCGTTCACCCGGCTCAGCCCCGGGGCGCGAAACAGCAGCTTCCGGCTGGCAATGTCGAACACCGCCGCGTCGAGCAGCGTGACGGTGAGGTTCTTCTCGGCCGGAATCACATACGCTCCCACCAGGGTCCAATAGGTGAGTGCAAACACGCCCTCGTCCGTGTTCTGCGACTGGTCAAAGGACAGCAGGGCGATCACATCCACACCGAACATCTGCCGCAACTGGTCGAGGTTGGCGAAGCCGCCGCCGGGCTGAAGATACGCCGTGGGGATGAGTTCGATGTCCTTCACGAACGGCAACTGGCGGAAGTGACCGGCGACCTGGGCGGTCAGCTCGGCCTTGAACTTCTCGGGCAACCGGTCGTCGGGGAAGGCGTAACGCCGTTCCTTCTCCACGGCTTCCGGGACGAAGGCCACGCCCACGCGCAACGGCAGGGTCAGGGTGGGCACCGAGGGTTTCTCCGTATGCCCGTGGTCCTTGGGATACAGGTATTGGATGAGGCTGGTGGCCCGCCGGGATGAGTCCTCACCGGTGAGATGGGCGCAACCGGGCAACAGCAGCAGGGCGGCAGTGCCAGCGCCCAGCAGCCCGGCCAGCATACGAACGACGCGAAGGGATGGTTTCATGGCTTGATTTCCTGCCCCCGCAATTGGGGGCCATCTCCAGTAATCGCGCGGCTCGCCCGCGCACAAGCCGGCATCCGCGCCGGCGGCATTGAAAATCCCGGGCCTGGCATTGAGGAAACCTCCGGCCCTGCCCTAACTGCGGGCTTGGGTGAAGCCGTGCTTCAATGTCAGCCTCCGAGCCAGGTCCCCATGTCGCGCCTCCGCTTCCGTCTGAATCCCGTCACCGTGCTCGTCGCCCTCGCGGTGGCGCTGGCGGCCGCGCCGGTTCAGGCGGGTGGCCCGCAGAGCGCACCGGCGACCGGCGTGGTGCATTGGGCCTTCCAGCCGGTCAAGGCACCCGCAGCACCGGTGGTCACCAACGCGGCGTGGTGCCGCACCTCGGTGGACCCCTTCATCCTCGCGCCGCTGGAACGCGCCGGCAGGATGCCCGCCGCGGAGGCGGACGCGCGCACGCTGATCCGCCGGGCCACGTTCGACCTCACGGGCCTGCCGCCGACCGCGGTGGAGGTCGAGGCGTTCGTCCGCGAATGTTCGGAAGAGGCGAGTCCGGAAAACAGGAAGACAGGAAAACGGGATGACAAGACAGCTGATCCTGCATCCGGCGTTCCGGCGTTCCAGATTTCATCTTCCGCTTATGCCCGGCTGATTGACCGCCTGCTCGCGTCGCCGGCCTACGGTGAGCACTGGGGCAGGCATTGGCTGGATGTCGTCCGCTACGCCGACACCGCGGGCGAGACGGCGGATTACCCCGTGCCGGTCGCGTGGCGTTACCGCAACTGGGTCATCAACGCCTTCAACGCGGACCAGCCCTACGACGAGTTCCTGCGCGACCAGATCGCCGGCGACATCCTGGCCAAGACCGGCCCGCGCGAACGCTACGCGGAGCGCGTCACGGCCACGGGCTTTCTCGCGGTGTCGCGCCGGTTTGGTTTCGATTCGGAGAATTACCATCACCTCACGATCCAGGACACGATCGACACGGTCGGCCAGAGCGTGTTGGGGCTCACGCTGGGCTGCGCCCGGTGCCACACGCACAAATACGATCCGGTGCCGATGACCGACTACTACGCGCTCTACGGCATCTTCGACAGCACCCGCTACGCGTTCCCCGGCTCCGAACAGAAGCAGAAGAGCCGCGCGCTGGTGCCGCTGGTGCCGCCCGAGGAATCACGGCCGAAGTGGCGCGAATTCGAGCAGCGCGTCGCCGGGCTGATGCAGCGGATGGAGCGGGCCAAGCTGTCTGCGCCCGCCGCCGTGCTGCGGTCGCTGGACGACCTCGACGGGGATTTCGAAATGCAGGCGCCCGCCGCCGGCGGCAGCAAGGGCGTGCTGGTGCCGCCGTGGGTTTACGACGGGCCGATCGCGGTGACGACGGACGCCCAAAGCCCGTTCAAGAACCTGTATCCGCTCGGCAAGGTCGGCGCGAGCGTCGCCGCCGGGACCAACGGCTACCGGCTGATGCAGGCGGTGCCCTTTTCCAATCCCGCAGGAGCCACGGTGACGAGGCTCACTTCTTCCCAGAGGGAACAGAAACTCCTCACGTCGTCTCCTACGGGTCAGGGAACAAATCCGGACAAGCTCTACGCGAGCGTGGATTTCCGGATTGGCGAAGGCGCGAAAGACGCGGCCCCCCATCGCTTCTGGCTCGCCGCCCCGGATGGTGAACCCTTCGTGGAAGTGCTGCTGACGAGCACCGAGGCGACGCTGAAGCTGCGCGATTCCATGCAACGGCTCAGCGACCTGCGGCCCGGCGAATGGTTCCAGCTCCAGCTCACGCTCGACCTCGGGCGGGGCACGTTGAGCGGCAGCGTCGGACAGCCGGGCAAGTCCGTGGCCCTCGAACGTCAGGTGCTGCGCGGCCGGTGGCAGGAAGGGGTCGCCGCGTTCGGCCTGGAGTCCCCGGCCGCCACGGCCGGCGGGCACGCCGCGATCGCCTTCGACAACCTCGCCGTGCAGACCCAGCCGATCGGTCCGGTCAGCACCGACCCTTCGTCATTGGCGCAGGCTGGCGAGCCCGACGCGAACGCGATTTCGGCGGAACTCCAGCGGCTGGCGGGGATCGATGGCGACTTCGAACTGCAGGCAGACGGCGCCGCGCCCGCGACGCCGTGGGGCCCCGGACCCAACAGCGTCGTGAAGATCGCCGCCGCTGCCCAGAGCCCGTTCCGCAATCTCTTCCCGGCCGGCCGGCTGGGCGTGCGGCTGCCCAACAGCGGCGCCTACAACGGCTTTGGCCAGACGCTCACAAACCGCTGGCAGGCGGACAAAACCGACCGCCTGTTCGTCAGCTTCGATTTCCGCGTCGCGGAGGTGGCGGCGGGCGGCGACGGCTCCTGGCGATTCTACGCCGGGCACGGACCCGGCTCGTCGCCTGCGATCGAACTGTTCTTCAGCGGCCGCGAGTTCTTCCGTCGCAGCGGCGACGCCCGCGATCCGGTCCGCAGCCTGAAGGTTGGCGAGTGGCATCAGGTGCAGCTCGCCCTCGACCTGAAGGCCCGCCGCTACACCGGCGTGCTCGCGACGGCGACGGACCGGACCGAGTTTGCGGGCCAGTTCGCGGCCAATTGGGATGGCAGCCTCGATTACACCTTCATCGACAGCTACGGCCACCTCGGCGGCGTGAAGCCCGCGCTCGACGCCGACAACTTCGCGTTCAGCGAGACGCCGCTGTCCGCACCCGATGCCGCGTCGGCGACGCTGGCGGCGGGCGAAAGCGAGGCGCGACGCAACCGGATCGCCGGACTTCGCGATCAGTTGGCCCGGGTGAGGGCCGACGCCGAACGCGCCCGGCAGGAACTGGAGACGTTGCTGGCCGAGGGGCCCTTTCCGCTGACCTACGGCGTAACCGAGGGAACGCCGCGCGACGCCCGGCTGCAGCGGCGCGGCGAACCGGACCAGCCCGGCGAAGCGGTGCCGCGTGGCTTCCTCCGCGTGCTTGGCGGCGGCCCATTGCCGGCCGGCGCGACCGGAAGCGGCCGGCGGGAACTCGCCGAGTGGCTGACCCACCCGGACAATCCGCTCACCGCCCGGGTGTTTGTGAACCGGGTTTGGCAGTATCACTTCGGTCAGGGCCTGGTGAAGACGCCGAACGACTTCGGCACCCGTGGCCAGCGGCCGACCCACCCGGAACTGCTCGACCACCTCGCCACGGAGTTCATCCGCGACGGCTGGTCCATCAAGGCGCTGCATCGGCGGATCATGCTCAGCGCGGTGTATCGGCAGCGTTCCCAGTATTCAGTGGTCAGTAATCAGTCTTCAGTGGGCAGCGCGCCCGATGACTGTCCGGTCATTCCTGGAACCACGCGCGTTTCCGGACTGAACACTGACTCACTGAACACTGATTACTTTTCACCGTTCTCGCGCCGCCGCCTGGGCGCCGAGGAGACCCGCGACGCCCTGCTGCTGGTCAGCGGCGGCCTTGATGCGACTCCCGGTGAAGGGCACCCGTTCCCGGCGCCGACCGGCTGGGGCTACACGCAGCACGGACCGTTCAGCGCGGTCTATGATCACAACCGGCGGAGCGTTTACCTCATGACGCAGCGGATCAAACGCCACCCGTTTCTCGCGCTGTTCGACGGGGCCGATCCGAACGCCAGCTCGGCCGAGCGCCGCACCACCACTGTGCCCACGCAGGCGCTGTTCTTCCTGAACGATCCCTTCGTCCATGCCAGCGCGGAGCGGTTCGCGCGCCGGGTGCTCACCGCGGCGAACACCGAGCCGGACCGCGTCGCCGTGGCCTACCGTCTGGCGCTCGGGCGATCCCCGGAGCCGGCGGAAGCCGCTGGTGCCGCCGAGTTCCTGGCCGCCTATCGCCGCGAACTGGCGCCGGGAGGCTTCCCGGATCTCGTCTGGGCGGCCTTCGCCCGCGTGCTGTTTGGCAGCAACGAATTCCTGACCGTGGACTGAGCCGAACTGAGTTGGCGACGACGGTGCGTTCCCGTGGGTGCCGCCACGGACAGGTTCCCGTTGGCAAGGCTGCCCGGCTTCGGGCATGGTCCGCGGAGACGTGAGTTCAGTCGCGCCAACCAAATCGCCGGTCCACCGCCAGGAAGTGGTCGTCACGAACAAGAACGGGATCCATGCCCGGCCTTCTTCCCAGTTCGTGAAATTGGCCAGCCGCTTCACCTGCGATGTCTTCCTCGAGAAGGACGGCGAGACCATCAACGGCAAGAGCATCATGGGGCTCCTGATGCTGGCCGCCGGCCCGGGCAGCAGGCTCACCATCGTCTGCGCCGGCGACAAGGCCGACCAGGCGCTGGCCGAACTCGTTGCCCTGGTGAACGGCAAGTTCGGCGAGGATTGACCCGCGGCGGGCAGGGCCAGACGCCTCAGCCCTGCAGCGAAGCCAGCACCTGCGGATCCCGGACGTCCACCCAGCGGCCCTCTATCTTCAGGCCGGCCACCTTCTGGCCGGCGGCAACCATCGCGATGATCGCGTCTGTGAGTTCGTATTCGCCGCGCGGTGACTTCTGGAGCCGGCCGGTGAACTCGAACAGTCCCGGGCGGAAGAGGTAGATGCCCGCGTTATACCAAACCGGCTGTCCGGGCTTGAGCCAGCCCGTGGCCCGCAATTCATCCAACTGGGCGGGACTCGGCTTCTCGACCAGCCGGGTGAGGCAGAACTGGTCGTCAAAGAAGTTCAGCCCGCCCTGCGTGACATCCTGTCCTTCGGTGACGGTGAGCAATCCGCCAAAGCCGCCTTCCTGCCAGCGGGTCAGCATGCGCTGATAGGTTTCCGGCCGCACCAGGATGTCGCCGTAGGTCAGCAGGAAATCCGAATCGCCGACGAAGTCGCGGGCATATTCGGGGGCCTTGCCGGTGCCGTCCTGAACTTCCTGCCGGGCGTAACGGATCCGCACACCGAACCGGCTGCCGTCGCCGAAGTGGCCTTCGATGACCTCGGCCCGCCAGCCGGTGATCAGGCACACGTCCCGGATTCCGGCGGCCAGCAAGCCCTCGAGAATGTGTTCGAGGATCGGCCGGCCCTGCACGCGCAGCATGGGCTTCGGCAACTCCTGGGTGAGGTCCTTCATGCGGGTGCCTTTGCCAGCGGCGAGGATGACTGCTTTCATGCGAACGGTGGGAGGGTCACCTCGCACCAGCCGGCGGGGCAAGCCGGGGCACAGCAATCAGGGGCCGATGTCGGCCAACCGGAGTTTGGACCATGAGATCGGATTGTTTCTTTCATGAGGCCCAATGAAACACTCGCTGACCCCGCCGCCTTCCACCCACGCGCAGCCGGGCCCCACCGCCGCCACCCTGCGGCCGGCGGTCCGCCGCAATGCGGGGGACGAGCATGAGGATCACGGAAAATCCGGCCATGCCTGCGTCTGCGGTGACTGTTCCGGTCAGGGTGCCTGTGGCCGGGGCGGGAAGTCCAAGGCGGCAACCCGATAAGGCGTCGGTTCTGCCATTGGCCAGGCCAGTTGGGAGGTGCGGAAGGCGGAAAATGCAAAACGCGGTTCCGGTTGGAACCGCGTTAAAAATGGAGCGAGCGAAGGGATTCGAACCCTCGACATTCACCTTGGCAAGGTGACGCTCTACCAGGCTGAGCTACGCTCGCGCTCCGAAAGACGGGCGAATAGATGGTGTTTTGCGCCGGCCATTGCAAGCGAAGTTTTTAGCCGACTTCGCGCACGGTCGAATCGGCCTCCACGGTTGCATCCGGCAGCAGCGCGGGCAGCTGGCCCGGAACCGGCAGCCAGAGTTTGAACACCGTGCCCTTGCCCACGCGGCTCTCCAGCTCAATCCGGCCGCCGTGGTCCCGCATGATGCGCTGCACGATCATCAGCCCGAGGCCAGTGCCCTTCTGCTTGGTGGTGAAGTAGGGCTCGAAGATGTGCTGCAACTGTTCCTCGGGGATGCCGACGCCGGTGTCGGCCACGCTGACCCACGCCGCCTTCGGCGTGCCGCCCGATTCGAGCGTCAGCGTGCCGCCCTTCACCATGGCCTGCATGGCGTTCTTGATGAGGTTGACGAGCACCTGCTTGAACTGGCTGGCGTCGAGCAGCAGCGGCGGCAGGCCGCGGCCGAGCCGTTCCTCGACGCGCAGCTTGCGGTTCTCCAATTCCGGCCGGAGCACCTCGAGCGTCTCGCGGATCACGTCGTTGAGCGCGGTCGGCTGGAGGCGCGGCGGGGTCGGCCGCATGGCCTGCAGGAACTCGGTGACGATGTAGTCCAGCCGCGTGATCTCACCTTTCGCGACGCCGAGGTAGCCCTCCAGCTTGTCGGCGTGGGCCGCAGCGGCCGCGGCATCGTCGCCCCGGGTGGCCCGCTGCAGCTTCCGGATCTCCCGCTCCATGAGCTGGAGGTGGATGTGCAGGGCGTTCAGCGGATTGCCGATTTCGTGGGCCACGCTGGCCGCCAGCAGGGTCAGGGCATGGACGCGTTCGCTCTCGACGGTCTCTGCGGTCTGGTTCCGCGCCTCGGTGGCGTCGTGCAGGATGAGGGCGACGCCGGAGCTGCCCGCGGCCTCGCCGTCGAGCGGGGCCGCGTAAAGCCGGAGAAATCGCTGCCGTGGATAGGTGACCTCGAATTCCTGCCGCACCGCGCTCGCGCCGCCGGCGAGGTCAACCCGCCGGACCTGGTCCCAGTCCATGCGGGGCAGCAGCCGCGCCACGGGCTGCCCCTCGGCCTGTTCGGCGCTGAAGCCGAGCAGGGTGCGGACGGCCTCATTCACATAGAGCACACGGCCGTCCTCGTCGGTCACGACCACGCCGTCCTCGATGCGGTTGAACAGCGTCTCGAGGAAGCTCCGTTCGCGCGCCAGGCGCTGGACCACCGTCTGCAAGCCCTCCGCGTCGAGCCGGTTGATGCGGCCCAGCACCTTGTCGAGGAACCCGGACTTGGTTCCCGCTGGTTTGCTCACAGCCATTTCTTCCGCCGGAAATAGATCAGGGTCGCCAGCGTCGTCACCGCGGTCAGCGCGATGGCGGCGGCATAGCCGTGCTTCCACTTGAACTCCGCGATGGCCTCGAAGTTCATCCCATACCAGCTCGCCACGATGGTCGCGGGCGTGGTGAGGATCGTGATCATCGTCAGCACCTTGACGATCTCGCTCGTCTTGTTCGCCGACATGTTGAGGTAGATCTGGAGGATGTTGGACAGCGAGTCCGCGTAGTTCTGGGCCAGTTCCCCGATGCGGAACAGGCCGTCATAGACGTTGCGGAAATACGGCACGAGATGCGCCCGGATCAGCTTGAACTCGCCGCGGGCAAACCGTTGGAGCACTTCGCGCTGCGGACCGATGATCTGGCGGAGGTGGATGACCTCCTTCTTCACCCGGAGGATGCGCTCGAGGGTCTCCGGCGAGGGATTGCGGAGGACTTCCGTCTCCAGTTCGGCGATCTCCAGGCTCAGCTCGTCGAGGGCCGGCTTGTAGTTCTCGACCAGCGAATCGAGCATCGCGTGGGCCACGCGGTCCGGCGCGCGGGCGACGTGCACGGTGCTCTTCAGGCAGCGTTCCTCGGTGTCCTGGATGCTGCGGAGCGGTCCGTGGTGATAGGTCACGAGGAAGTTCTTCCCGAGGAAGAAGTTCAACTCGCGGGTCGCGAACAGGCCGTCCTTGCGGTTGTAGTCCACCGCATGGATGACCATGAAGAGATACTGGGCGAACTTGTCGTCCTCCTTCGGTTCGTAGGTCTCGACCTTGGGCGACTGGTTCTCGTTGATGCAGTCCTCGATGGACAGCGGGTGGAAGTGGAAGACTCCTTCAAGGATGCGGCGCGCCTCGTCGTCCTTCACGTCTTCCAGGTCCACCCAGAGGAACAGGTTGGTGTCCGCCAGCAGCGTGGGCATGAGAAACATCTCGATGTCCTGCGTGTGCAGCCGGCCGGCGGTGGTGAAGGCAAACGAGCGGATCATGCGCCTGAGTGGCCAGAAGGTGGTTCAAAGCCGGCGGCGAGGAAATGCCCAAATGCCGGGAACGCCGGCACACCACCGAAGCTGGCAGGCTGTGACCGGGAATTGCCCGCCGGCCAAAGACCCCTTGCCGCGCCTTTGCCGCCGACGCTTAAATCCGCCCGGCTTCGACAACAGCCACCAGAATCCGTAATCGTTTCGACACATGGCCTACACCACCTGCACCGTCCCCCAGGGCGGCAAGATCAGCATCCAGAACGGCAAGCTCAGCGTCCCCGACCAGCCGATCATCCCCTTCATCCGCGGTGACGGCACCGGCCCCGACATCTGGGCCTCGTCCGTGCGCGTGATGGACGCCGCGGTGGAAAAGGCCTACGGCGGCAAGCGGAAGATTTCCTGGATGGAGGTGTTCGCCGGCGAGGCGGCCTTCACCAAGTTCAACAACTGGCTGCCGGACGACACCGTCGAGGCGTTCAAGGAATTCCTCGTCGGCATCAAGGGCCCGCTGACCACGCCCGTCGGCGGCGGCATCCGTTCCCTCAACGTCGCCCTGCGCCAGATGCTCGACCTCTACGTCTGCCTGCGCCCGGTGCAGTATTTTCAGGGCGTGCCAAGCCCGGTGAAGCACCCTGAAAAGGTGGACATGGTGATCTTCCGCGAGAACACCGAGGACATCTACGCCGGCATCGAATACGCCGCCGGCACGCCCGAGGCCCAGAAGGTCCTGGATTTCCTCGCCAAGGAGTTCCCGAAGCAGTTCAGCAAGATCCGCTTCGGCACCCAGCCGGCCGCGGCCGAGTTCTGGAAGATGGTCGGCGCCACGGATTTTCCGACCGACGTGCAGGTCGGCGTCGGCATCAAGCCCGTCAGCTACTCCGGCAGCGTGCGCCTGATCCACAGCGCCATCAGCTACGCCATCAAGAACGGCCGCAAGTCGGTGACGCTGGTGCACAAGGGCAACATCATGAAGTTCACCGAGGGCGCCTTCCGCGACTGGGGCTACAAGGTGGCCAAGGAACACTTCGGTGCCGTCGAGATCGACGGCGGTCCGTGGTGCAAGATCCCCGAGGGCAAACCCGGCGCCGGCCTCGTCATCAAGGACAGCATCGCCGACATCACGCTCCAGCAGGTGCTCACGCGTCCGACCGACTTCGACGTCATCGCGACGCTGAACCTGAACGGCGATTACCTCTCCGACGCCCTCGCCGCGCAGGTCGGCGGCATCGGCATCGCGCCCGGCGGCAACATCAACTACATCACCGGCCACGCCATCTTCGAGGCCACGCACGGCACCGCGCCCAAATATGCGAACAAGGACGTGGTGAATCCCGGTTCCGTGGTGCTCTCCGGCGAGATGATGCTCCGGCACCTCGGCTGGATTGAGGCGGCGGACCTCATCCTCAAGGGCCTCAACGGCGCCATCGGCTCCAAGAAGGTGACCTACGACTTCGCCCGCCTCATGGACGGCGCGACCGAGATCAAGTGCTCCGCCTTCGGCGACAACATGATCGCGCACATGTAAGCCCGTTTCTGCGGCCACGATCCCGCGGAATTGAAACGGCGGTTCCCTCGCGGAACCGCCGTTTTCTTCGGTGACGGACAAGGCGAAGTCCGGCCCCGTTCGACGTGTTCAACGTCAGTTCATGACGGGCTCAGGATTCGAGTCGGCACGCGGCCTCAGTAGCCGGTGAAGGCGTAAACGCCCGGCCCGTTGGTGGACCAGAAGATGCTCAGATGCCTGTTCCGTGAGGAATCGCTGGGCGTCCGTTAGAAAACCAAATGGTGTGAGCTGGCCGGGGTAACTGAGCCGGGACCGCCCTTTCCAGATAGGCCTGCGCATCAACGCCGGAGAAGTCCCAGTCGCGTTCGAGTCGGCGGGTCGCGATCATATTGCTCACAATCGCCGGGTTGCCTTCGAAATAGACCGTTCCGCTGCCTCCGACCGGGCCAAACAAGAGCTTGGTGCAGAGGTTCGAGACTCCTGTGGGCACGGAAAGGCCTGTCACCGCCCGGAACTGGTTTTCCGGAGCACCCCGGGATAGCGCCATCCGGCAAGATCCAAAGGCCAACAGGCCGAAAAGTGCCGGTGCCGCGGCCCGGCGCGCTCGCCGAAGCAGGGAGTTTACCGACGAAATCCCCGGCAACAGCCAATGCAGCAAGAATAGGAACAAACCAAGCAGGCCGGCCGGAAGCGTGGCCAGAAGCACGTAACCGCTGTGGATGTCCGCTGCGACGGCGACCGCCAGCAGGGCGAACCAGCAGAGCAGTCCTTCCACGAGGAGTCGGCAATTTTTCGGGAATCCCATGTGGCGTCCTTTGGTTTTGGTCACCGTGACCGAACGGTCATGAAGAATCCTGTGAATCGCCGATTTGCAGTCAGCTCGACAGCCGAGATGCGCTCGGGCCCGTTCAAAGGATCGGCGACTTCAACCATGCCATTCGTCTGCGAGAGCAAGGCTATGAAATGCCCGAACCCATCGTTGCGCACACCTGCAATCGCGGGTGCCTTGAGCCCATCGGCTGACGGATCTGCGAATTGAAAGCGAACCTCCAATCCTCGCCGTCGTAGGGCACGGGCAAGATACCAATTCTCGGTTCCGGTCCGGCTGGAGTAGCATTCTCGGGCCAGTTCCCGTTCCGTGGCGATGATCCCAAAGTGGCGCAGCAGCGTGGCCGCGGACGCCGGGCAACAGGTTGAAGGTGTGCTCTGAAGGCAGACTCCCTCTCGCCAGGTTTCCATGAATGCGGAATCCGGCAGCGGTCCGATGGCGGGCTTCAGAAAGGGAAGGATTGCAGCGAAGACGCCAAGTAGAGGGACCAGTAGTTTGCCCAAGCGGCGAGCGATGTGAGTATGGCTCTGGACTGTGCGTTGGAGAACGCCGAACAGCAGTCCACTTCCGGATGCGCAGAGTTCGGAACCTGAGACTGACCGAAACTGGTAGAGCCAGACCGGTTCTCCCATCAGCTTGGTGTAGTATGCCGCAAACAGTATCCCGGGCAACGCGACGGCGACTGCGGTTGACCAGATCAGCATGTATCCCGGTCCTCGGCGTTCCGCGTTGATCCTTCGTCCGATTCCAAAAAGGACGGCCCACAGAATCAATGTCGGCCAAGTGAGCGGATTCATTGGTGCAACTTAGGTCTACTCCCACTCGCACAGCCCCTCCACATACGCCGCCGAGCCGTCGCGGAGCCAGCCGTCGAGCTGGGCCTGGTCCTTGAGCTGTTGGCCGCGCAGGCGGGGAACGACCACGAACTTGGTGTTGATCTCGGGAATCGCCGTCAGGTCGCTCCATAGCTTCTCGAACTGGCCGACGGGGAAGACGTCTTCCTGACCGTGGCCCCAGCGCTTCTTCACGTCCTTCACGGTCACGTAGGTCGGCAGCTTGGCGGCCAACGTGCGGATGGCGGCGGTGATCTTTTCCTGGGCGAGTAGGTCGGGCCGCTGGCCCGACTCCGTAGACCGGGCTGCCAGCCCGGTCGGGGCCTCTCCTTGTCCATCGGCTGCGGGCAGGCTTCCCGCGCTACGTGACAGGCTGGCAGCCTGTCCTACTAGGATGTCTTCCCGCGTCAGCCCCATCGCGGCGAGGAACTGGTCGAGGTCGATCCACGTGGTCATCGAGTTGTAGTAGCTGAGCCGGAACTCGTCCTCTTCACGCGGCATGGCGAGACCTTCCACCAAACGCGGACGGCCATTCACGCGGGCCAAGCCGCCGCCGCGATCTTCCAAGCGCCGGGTGATGACCTCGAAGGTCAGGCACGCACCGCTCTGGATGTGCTGGCCGAGCAACGCCGCGTCGGGGCTGGCACCGAGCGTGTCGATGTTGTGCAGCATCAGCCAACGGAGCTGGGGACGTTCCGTGAGCAGCTTCGCGAGCACGCCGTTGCGGAGCAGGTTCGGCAGCTCGTAGAAGTGGCCGACGGGATGGAGGCACTGGAGCGGGACGTTGTCGGTGTAGTCGCTGCCTTCGCCGGTGGTCTTCGCCCAGTTCATCAGGGCCGAGCGCAAGCTCTCGCGGACCTTCTGCTGCTGCACGTCGAGCACCTGCTGGGGCATTTCCTCCCATTGGAAACGCAGGTCGCGCACGGTGGGAATCATCCGCAGGCCGACGCTCTTGCCCTGGGAAAGATGCAGCGGGCCTTCGTAGCCGTAGCGCTTCATCCGTTCCAGGAACGCGGCGGTCGGTCCCTGCGTGAGGTAGCTGGTGGTGAAGACGTGGGGAATCGTCGCGCCGTAGGTCCGGCCGGCTTTGCGCGACTTGGCCAGATGCGTCTCGATGAAGGTGCGGTGGCGTCCGCCGAGCTTGGCGTAGGGATGGAGCGCCTTGCAGGTGCCCGCCCCGCCGGTCCAGCGCGAGCCCGCGCCGGCCGCGAGGGTAACGACGGCGAGCTCGCCGTTGCGGAGGGCGGCTTCGCCGAGGGCTAGTAGGTCGGGCCGCTGGCCCGACACCGTAGAACGGGCTGCCAGCCCGTTCGGGCCTTCTCCGTTTCCAACTGCTGCGGGCTGGCAGCCCGCGCTACCTGACAGGCTGGCAGCCTGTCCTACTAAGGCGGCGGAGCCGCCGCCTAGGCGGGCCAACCCCACAGCAAGCTTTGCCTTGATCGGGTTTTCGGCGATGTAGCGGCCGTAGCGTTCCAACTGGGCTTCGTCGCGGACGATGTGGTCGAAGGACTCTTCCTGCCAGAGCACGCCTTCACGACCGAGCAGGCGATTGATCTGTGTCGCGGTGTAGGATTTCCAGGTATGGAGGATCCTGTCCAAGTCATGGCCCATGAGCGGACGGACCAGAGCATGGACATGATTGGGCATGATGACGAAGGAGCCCAAGGCGTAGCGTTCGCCGTCGAAATGGCGCAGGCATTCTTCCATCACATCCGCGCACTTCGCTTCCTTCAGGACGCAGCTTCCGTGGCCTTGATCTACTTTTTCGTCCTGCCATTCGATCAGGAACTCGCTCAGCTCGCGGGCTTGGTCGGGGGTGAGTTCGCCGGGACAGCGCTTGAGCCACGCTTCGCGTTCGAGCTGCAACTGACGGATGGCGGATTGGGGCAGCGCGTCGGCCAGACGGAAGGTGACGAAGTAGGTGCAGCCGTCTTGTCGCCAATGGGGCAGGTGGCGATGGGTGACGGAGGCGGGGCGTTTGGGGTCGAACGGGGTGAAGGGGGGCGCAGGCTGGCAGCCTGTGCTACGTGCCGGGCTGGAAGCCCGGCCTACTAGATCCAGCCGCGCCACGTCCCCGTCCTTCACGTCTTCGATGCGGGTGTCGGCGCGGAGGCGGTTTTGGGCGAGGCCGATGCGGCCTTCCTTCAGGTCGGAGCGGATCTGCTCGTGCTGGGCGCGATCGAAGCCGTTTTGCTCCAGCAGTTCGTGGAGCGACGCGCCATCGGACTTGCCGGATTTGCCACGCGGCATCAGGGCATCGAAGAGCGTCTGGACCATGCCGCGCAGCTCGGGCTTGGTGCGGCAGGCGGTGGCGAACTTGTCGAGTTCCGTGCGGCGGCTGGCGGGCAATTCGGAGCGGTCGGTGCGAAGGAGCTTGGGCAGGACGAGCGCGTAGTAGCCGCTCGGCATGAGCGCGTCGTCGTCGGTCAGCAGCGTGGCGAAGGTGCCGTTTTCGTTGATGGCGTAGTCAAAGACGACGGGGTCCATCGCGAAGGGCAGCGAGGCGCTCAGCTCGCGCTTGGTCTCGAGCATGATCTGCTGGAGGCGCGCCTGGGCTTCGAGCTTGCGGTGCGGCGCGAAAATGAAACCCATGCCGCCGCCGGACATGCCGCCGAGCATCCAGAAGCCCCAGAAGTCGCCCCCGAACTCGGCCTCGCACTTGGCGATGAGCTGTTCGGTGAAGTAGTTCGAGGCCCAGGGAATGATGGCCTGGAGCGGCTGGCGGAAATTGCGCGTGGTGGCCGCGCCGAGGGCCTTGATGTCGCCGCGCTTCAGGGCGGAGATCACTTCGTCCAACACGCTGAGTGCGTCCTGGCGTCCGGCCCATTCGGCGCTGGAGCGGAGCAGGTATTTCTCCGTCACCATTTCGAGGATTGGCCCAACGTTCTGGGCCATGCCGCCGTGGACGACGACGAGGGAATCCATCAGCGCCTTGCGCGCGGACTCGGGAATCTCGTCGCGGCTGAAGACGTGGTGCACGGGCATGAGCCGGCCGCGCGAGATGCCGAACTCGGGATCGCCGTCGCCGGACGGCACGCCGGTGATGAGCTTGATGCCGGGCCAGACGCCGCCGGAGTCCTGCCAACCGCCACCGGAGCCGCCGAGCCATTCGCCGAGCAACGCGCGGGCGAGGACCAGACGGCGATCAGGTTCGGACAAGGGGCCGGTGAGCGCTCGTAGTAGGTCGGGCTGCGAGCCCGACTCCGTAGAACGGGCAGCCTGCCCGTTCGGCAGTTCGTTGCCCTTCGCCGGGCTGGCAGCCCGGCCTACGGTGACGGACTGGCAGTCCGTCCCACTAGTCTGCCCCGTGGCCCTCATGCACACGCTGATGAGCGAGCCGAGCAGGTTAGTGCTGACGGCGAGACGCGAGCCCTTGGGGATGTCGTTGACGTTGGAGACGATTTCCAAGCCCCGCCCGGGTCCGACGATCTGGGCCAACAGATCGCCGAGCGACTGGCCGGAACCTTCAATGCCCGGCGGCACAATGCCGGAGGCGATGACGGCCGCCTTGAGCAACCCGAGGTAGTCCTTCGCGAAATCGAACACGTCGCCGAGCGAACTGATGTCGGCGGTCGCACCAAGGTCCACCGAAGTCAGGCGCAGCACGGGTTCGTCGATGACGCGGAGCGAGGCGTTGACCGGCGGACGCGGGGCGGCGTCGCGGCCGTGGACGCCGAGATCGACGGAGATGTTGATGACCTTGGCACCCTCGGGAAAATCCATGCCGAGGAAGAAAATGTCGGACCACGCCGAGTGGGTGAGGTCCATGCGCACGGGCGTCTGTTCGCGCAGAATTGGGAAAGTGCCGTCGGCGCAGCGCTGGAGCAGCTCGGGCCGGATGCGGAGCGGCTGGTCGGCCGGATGGCCCATGCGGAACATCCACTGGTTGCCGCGCACGGTCCGGACGCTACGACGGACCTGGTCGGCCAGCGTCTGGAACGCGAGCCGGTGATAGGATGCCGCCAGCGCGGAGCAGAGTCCGTCGCTCGGTCCGTGTTCCTGCTGATCGGCGAGGAAGGTATCAATGGCCTCCTCGAAGCGGCGGTGGAGCAATTGCTCGAAACCGTGGAAAGGGATCAGGGCTGGGGCCGAACCGGCGAGGGCACCTGTTTCACCGGCCACAGGCGAGGGCGCCTGTGCCACTGCGGTGGAGGCTGACACTAGCTTCGCCGGCAGATGAAAGCGATGGATCGCGGCGAGGAAGAACAGGGCGCGGACACGTTCGTAAAGGTTCTCGGCCTGGCGGCGGAAGGTGTCGAGTTCCGCACAGGCGGCCAGCAACTGCTCCACACTGGCGCCTTCGACATGGGCGTCGAGCGACTGGTTGCGAACCGCCGGGTCGGCGGACGTGATGAGACCGATCAGGCTCTGCATACGTTGGGCGGCAATCAGGCCGCATCCAACGTCCCCCCGTCAACGCACGGCGCAGGCGCCCTTCCGCCGGCTCAGGGCGCCGCCGGACCGAGCAGCTTGCGGTTGCTCTCGTCCTTCGGGTCGTCGGGACGCGGGTAATCCCGCCAGAGCCAGCGCAGCATTTCGGGCATCATCGCGCCGCCCTGCCGGTTGGAATGCGTGCCGATACCCCAGCAGTAGTTCACGTCGTAGCCCTTCGCGGTGAGGGCCTCGACCATCAGCCGGTTCTGGGCGTGCCAGTCCCACTTGGGATCGTAGCTGCCATCGCGCCGGCGGCCGCGGTTGTCGTTCAGGCCGTCCTGCAGGAAGATGCGGATGGGTTTCCGTTCGGCAGCGCGGACCATGTCCGGATAGGCGTGACCGCCGCGAATGTTGGTGAAGCTTCCGATCGTGCTGATCACCTTGCGGAACTGGTCGGGCCGATGCCACGCCACGGTCCAGGCACAAATGGCGCCGGAGCTGGCGCCAGCGATGGCGCGGTCCTCCGGATTGTCCGACAGGCTGTAGTCCCTTTTCAGCGCGGGCAGCAGCTCGTTCACGATCATCCGGGCGTAGTTGTCGTTGAGTTCGTTGTATTCGGTCGGCCGGTTGTTGATGCGATCGCCCCAGTCCGCGGAGGAGGATTCCTTCTGGTCCGGCGTGCGGCCCGGATTGATGAACACCCCGAGGGTCACCGGCATCTCGCGCCGGTAGATGAGGTTGTCGAACACGTGGGGAATGCGGTAGTCGCCGTTGGTGCTCACGAACGCGTGACCGTCCTGGAAGATCATCAGCGCGGCCGGAGTCTTGGGATCGTATTGGGCCGGCACATAAACCCAGTAGTTGCGGGTGGTGTTGGTGAAGACGTTGCTGGGCAGTGTCAGCGGTCCGATGACCCTGCCCTGGGGAACTCCGGGCTGGGGCAGCGAGTCCGGTCCGAGCCGGTAAACGTCATCGGTGGGGGCGGCGAAGCAGCGAAGCACGGCCGTCAGGCAAAGGACCAGCAACGGAACCAGCCGTTGCCTCGGGAACAGGGCTTTCATGTCGAGGAATGGGGCGCAGACGACGCTACTCCGGGCCGGCATTCAACCGCAAACGCCGGGCAGCCCGGCCCGAAACGTCCATGAGCCATTCCGCGCCAACCTGGTTTTTTGTGGAATGATTCTCATGCTCCCAAGGCTCGCCACCGCTACGGTCGCCGGGGAGATTCGTGGGCCGAAATCCAACGAGATGGCGCGTCGTCTCCACTCCATTGCCGCGCGGTCCGTCGGTCCTTGAGAAGCCATGTCGATGCCCGTGAGCCAGTCACCGATTGAGCAGTATCTTCAGCACCTGCACGACAAGTTTGCCCGTCTCGAAGACGGCCAGGTGGCGACCTACATTCCGGAACTCGGCCGGGCCCGGCCGGGCTGGTTCGGGATCGCGGTGGCCACGGTAGATGGCCAGGTCTATGAAGTCGGCGACAGCCGGCAGGAGTTCACCATCCAGTCGATCTCCAAGCCCCTCGTCTATGGCCTGGCCCTCGAAGCGGTCGGCCTCAGGCAGGTGCTGACCAAGGTGGGGGTGGAGCCGTCAGGCGAGGCGTTCAACTCGATCAGCCTCGATCCCAAGACCGGCCGGCCGCTGAATCCGATGATCAACGCCGGCGCGATCGCGACGGCCGGGCTGGTTCCGGGCGCGACGCCCGCGGAACGCCAGGCGAAGCTGCTGGGGCTGTTCAGCGAATTCGCCGGCCGCGAGCTGGCCATCGACGACGCCGTTTACCGTTCCGAGCGCGACACCGGCCACCGCAACCGCGCCATCGCGCACCTGCTGCGCAACTTCGACATCCTCACGGGCGAACCGGAGGAGCCGCTGGACCTCTATTTCCGCCAGTGCTCGATCTCCGTGACCTGCCGCGACCTGGCGGTGATGGCGGCCACGCTCGCCAGCGGCGGCGTGAATCCGGTCACCCAGCGGCGCGTGCTCCAGCCCCAGAACACCGGCCGCCTCCTGAGCATCATGAGCTCGTGCGGCATGTATGACTACGCCGGAGAGTGGATCTACAACGTCGGCATGCCGGCCAAAAGCGGGGTGGCGGGCGGCATCCTGGCGGTGTTGCCAGGGCAGCTCGGCATCGGGGTCTTCTCGCCGCCGCTGGACCCGAAGGGCAACAGCGTGCGCGGCATCCGCGTGTGCAATGACCTGTCCCAGGACTTCGGCCTGCACCTGTTCAACACCCCGCGCGTGGTCACGCCCGCGCTGCGGCAGGTCCAGACGGCCGCCGAGGTCCGATCCAAGCGGCTGCGCGTGAAGTCGGAGCTGGCCGTGCTCCGGGCCCATGGCCAGGCCGTCCGCATCTATCAGCTGCGCGGACGGCTCATCTTCGCCTCACTCGAACCGGTGATGCGGACCATCCTGCGCGAATCCTCCGCCTGCACGCACCTGATCCTCGACCTCGCGCTGGTGGCAGACCTCGACCGGGCCTCGTGCCGGCTGCTGCTGGACCTGCGCGACCAGCTCACCAAGGCCGGCGTCCGCATCCACATCACCGGCGGACACGACAAGCCCAGCCTCCGCAGCTTTGTCATCGCGCGGTTCGCCGAGGGCGGCTGGGAACAGATCTGCCGCTACGCGACGCGCGACGAGGCCCTTGAGGTCTGCGAGAACGAAATCCTGCGCAAGCACGGCGGAGCGGAGACGGCAGGCGGCGTGGTTCCCCTGGGCCAGCAGGAGCTTTGCCGCGGGTTTTCCGCCGGCGAACTTCAGGACCTCTCCGAACGGCTCACCACGCTGGAGCTTCCGGCCGGGGCCGAGGTCATCGCCGCGGGTTCCATGTCGGACACGATGTTTTTCCTGTCCCGCGGCGAGGTCGGCATTTTCCTGAAGCCGGCCGCGGGCGACGAACAGCTCATCAGCCGGCTGGGACCGGGCATGAGCTTCGGCGAGGTTGCCCTGGTGGACCGCGAACCCAGGTCCGCCACCGTCCGGGCGCTGGGACCGATCCAGGTGCTCCGGCTCGGATTCGACGCCTTCGACCGCCTGGCCGACGAAGGGCTCGGCCATCTGCAAAGCAAACTGATCAGCAACCTGGCGAGCGTGCTGGCGGCCCGCCTGCGCAGCGCCAACGCCGAGATCCGCAGCCTCAAGTAGGCGCGACCCGCCGCGGCGGCGAAGTCCGGTTGCGTTCCCCTGAACAATCCCGGACGGTTTGGGTCAGCTTGACCGCCGCCATGCCCATCCGAATCCGCGCCTCGTTGCTCCTGCTGTGCCTGCTCACCGGCTGGAGCTCGCTCCCGGCGGCGACCAACGGGCAGCCGTTCTTCGGTCTCACCAACCTGTGGACGCTTCACCTCACCGTCGCCCCGAAGGACTGGCAGACGCTGGGCTCGCGCGGCGTGGCGCGCCGCAATGAAGGCGGCGGGGGCGGCGGCCCGCTCGACAGCTTTCTCCGCGGTGTCTTCGGCCAGGAACCGCCGCCCTCCTCGGCGGGCAGCGACAGCGGGTCGCGGTATCCGTGGGCGACCTGCACGGTGGAACTGGGCGGACAGGTGCTCACCAACGTCGCGGTCCGCACCAAGGGGGTCAGTTCGGTCGCCCGCGCGCCAAACGGCTACAAGCGGCCGCTGAAGCTCGACTTCAACCGCGGCGCCAAAGGCCGCGACCTGTTCGGCGTGGAGGAGCTTTACCTCAACAACAACGTCAACGACGCGACCCAACTCCGCGAGGCGCTCGCCTACGAGCTCTTCCGCCGCGCCGGCCTGCCGGCACCGCGGACCGCCTTTGCGCAGGTCTATCTCACAGTTCCCGGCCGGGTCGAACGGCAGCACCTCGGACTCTACACGCTGGTCGAGGCGGTCGAGGACCGGTTTCTCAAGCGCCACTTCGGCCAGAAGGAAGGCCTGCTCACGAAACCCGAACAGATGCGCGGGCTGTGGTATTTCGGCGAGGATTGGGAGGGCTACCGCGACCGCTACCAACCCAAGCAGGACGGCACGCCGGAAGATGCAAAGCGGTTCATCAGTTTCGTCCGGTTCATCCGGGACGCCTCACCCGAGCAGTTCGGAACCGGCCTGACCAACCATCTTGATCCCGACGCCTTCCTGCGTTTCGTGGCCCTGAACGCGCTGCTGGCCAACGTGGATTCGTTCATCGGCAACGGGCACAACTACTACCTCTTCCACAGCGCGAAGTCGCACCGCTCGACCTTCATTCCGTGGGATCTGAATGAGTCCTTCGGCATGCATCCGGTGTCCGGACCGTCGCGATTCCAGATGCAGACCAGCATCCTGCGGCCCAATGCCGATCCCAACCCGCTGATCGAGCGCTGCCTCGCCGATCCACAGCTGGGACCGCGATATCGCGCGATCTGCGCCGAATTGCTCACGGATGTCTTTGTCCCGGCGAAGCTCGAGGCGGACATCGACCGGATCGCCGCCGTCACCAAGCCGGTGGTCTTTGCCGAATCCCGCCGTGCCCGGGAGGATTTCGAACGCACCGTCCTGGGCACCCGTGCGCCTGACGACGGCGACACGAGCCAGCCGCGGTTCGACGAGGAATACGCCAAACTCGGCTATCGCCCGTGGGGTTTCCCCGACCAGGTCGAGATCGACAACCTGCCGTTGAAGCAATGGATCCGCGGACGCCACACCAACGCCACCGATCAGCTCGCCGGCAAGGTCAAGGCCCCGCGCTCCCGGCCGCGCCTGTTCTGAGGCGTGGACCGGAAACGGACCAACCTTGGTCCGAAAGCGGGACGCCGGAACGTCGTTGACCCGCTGCCACCGCCTCTTTCGCAATATTCCGGGCTGTTGGCGGCAGTTGGCACTTCGGCTGCCTTCGGAAGCGGATGCGGTCGGTGCGGTTGCTTGAGTGACCGGGTCTCCGTCCGTAATGTGCCGATGTTGCGACGCCCGGAAATCAATCGCTGGTGGATCCTGCTGGGTGCCGCCCTGCTCCTGCTGAGCCGGGCCGGCGCGGCGGAGCTGCCGTTTGCCGATGCGTTTGCCCAGCGCGGGTTCATCGCCGGCGAATCCGGCACCGGCACCGGCTCCAATGTGGGCGCCACCCGCGAACGGGACGAACCCCGCCACGGTGACCGCCGCGGCTATGCGTCGGTGTGGGTTTCCTGGATTGCCCCCACCCACGGCGTGGCGACCTTTTCCACGGCCGGCAGCACCTTCGACACGCTGCTCGCGGTCTATGCCTACGAACGCGAACTGAAGGAGGGAGTGCCCGGACCGCCCGATCCGGCCAAGCCGTTCGACGGCCTCCGGCGGATCGCCGAACAGGACGATGACCATCTGGCCCCGGGCAATGCGAGCCAGGTGACCTTCAGCGTGCGCGCCGGCGTGCGCTACGAGATCGCCGTGGATGGCAGCGGCTGGGCGACGGGCACCATCGGCCTGAACTGGTCCATGAAGACCTACGGGTTCAACGTGCCGGTGATCCTTTCCAGCGACGCGGACCGTTCGGTGCGGGCCGGCGATACGCTGACCCTTTCGGTGGATGTCGCCAGCGGCGAGGAGGTGGAACTGGAGTGGTATTTCAACGGCGAGGACATCGAGGAGGCCGACGAACCGACCCTCGTGATCCCCAGTTTTTCCCGGGCCAACGTGGGCGAATACACGCTGGAGGTGAAGCTCAAGGAGTTCGCCGATTACGAGGTTTATTCCGCCCCGGTCGAAATCCAGATCAACACGGAGGGCGAGACCGGCGCCCTGGCCCGCGACAAGGTGTTCGACGCGCTGGACTTCGGCCTCAACGCGGCGACCCCCAACGCCCGGATCGCCCGCAGCGGGGTCCGGCGCCAGGCGGGCGTGACCCGCGGATTCAGCGGGGCGCAGATCTTCAACACCGTGTTCGCCCGGCGCGATCCGGATGAGCCGGCCCACTGCGGGATCGTGGGCACGGCGTCCTATTGGTTTGCCTACCAGCCGCCGGCGGACGGCACCGCGCTGCTCGACACCGAGGGCAGCAGCTTTGACACGGTGCTGGCCGTTTACACTTTCGACCCACCGCTCATCGGCTACGCCGGGCTCATCCCGGTGGCCTGCGACCACAATTCCGGAACCAACGGCCTGACCAGCCGGCTGGAATTCGCCGCCTCCAAGGATCGCACCTACCTCGTCGTCGTGGACGGCGCGAACGGCACCCGCGGCGTGGCGCATCTCAATTACCGCCTGCTCACCGCCACCACGCCGCCCGCCGTCAGCGCCGGCGTGCTGGCCGACCGGCCGGTGCTCTCGTTCCCGTCGGTGCTCGGCGCCCGTTACCGGCTGGAATCGGCGCCGGCGCTCGACGCCACCACCTGGACCACGGTGGTCGTGCTCGACGGCACGGGCGAACCCCTCGGCTTCACCAATCTCGCGCCCGCCAGTGGCGCCGCCTTCTTCCGCGTTCGCGTCGAATGAACGCCCTGTTGTCCGCTATCCCATGAGTGTTCCCGCCCCGTCCTACAGTTGCCTGCTCGTCGAGGACGACGCGGGTTTCGCCCAGATGCTTTCGGCCGTGGTCCGCGAGACCGGCGGTGAACCGCTGCATTGCGGCACTCTCCGCGATGCCCGGGCCGCGCTGGGACGACGCAGCTTCGACGTGCTCGTGCTCGACAACCATCTGCCGGACGGCAAGGGGTTCGACTTCTACCTCGAACTGTCGAAGCGCAATCCGGCCCAGACCGCCATCCTGCTCACCGGCCTGCCGGAACTCGCGCACGCCGTGGAGCTCACCCGGCACGGTCTGTTCGACTACCTCTCCAAACCGATCGAGGCCGACGCCTTTGCCGCCTGTCTGCGCCGGGCGCGCACCCGTCTCGCCCACCTGAAGACCGATCTCCCCCCCGGAGAGATGGTGGTCGCCAGTCCGGCGATGCGGGAGGTCGCCCTGATGCTGCAACAGGCGGCCCGGCACCCGGCCGCAACGGTGCTCCTGACCGGCGAAACCGGCGTGGGCAAGGACGTCGCCGCCCAGGCGCTGCACCATTGGACCTTCGCCAGCCAGGCCGCGGACACCCCTTACATCGCCATCAACTGCGCCTCGATGCCGGCGGAGATGTTCGAGGCCGAACTCTTCGGCAGCGAACGCGGCGCCTACACCGGGGCCGAACGCGCCCGCGAGGGGCTCGCCGGTGCGACCAAGGACGGCACGCTTTTCCTGGATGAGATCGGAGAGGTCCCGTTGCCCCTCCAAGCCAAACTCCTGCGGTTCCTCGAAGCCCGCGAATACCGCTCGCTCGGCAGCACGGTGACGAAGAAGTTCGCCGGCCGGGTCGTGGCCGCGACCAACCGCAACCTTGCCGACGAGGTCGCCGCCGGACGGTTCCGCCAGGATCTGCTCTACCGGCTGGACTCATTCACCGTCCACCTGCCGCCGCTGCGCGAACGGCGCGAGGAAGTGCCGGCTTTGGCGGAACGCCTGATCAACCAGCTCGCGGTAAAATACGGGCGCAAGGCGCCCAAACTCCTGCCCGAGGACGCCGAGGCGCTGCGCGGTTACGACTATCCCGGCAACATCCGCGAACTGCGCAATCTGCTGGAGCGGTCCCTGCTGCGCACGCCGCCCGATGTGGTGTGGCTTTCGTTGGATGCCGCCTGGCTGAAACACGCCCGGCCGGCCGCGGTGCCGGGTGCGCTT
>OFDN01000153.1_pt1 | contig 67655 bp, 66 predicted proteins | sample 1520971 | NCBI WGS metagenome assembly OFDN01 (sample SAMEA94257418, study PRJEB24077) | hot springs metagenome | biome: Aquatic biome; feature: Geographical feature; material: Water | place: India | collected 2012-06-12 | depth 5 m
GGCCCCGCGCCCACATGGGCGCGAAGGCAAGCGGCCGGATGGCCGCGCCCGCCGTTCGAGGGCCCATCGATCGGTCACGATCGATGGGATTTGCAAAAGGCTTACGCCGGGATTCCCGCCAACTCGCACACCCGTGCCCATTCCTCCTCCGACACCGGGCAGACGGACAGGCGGGACTGGCGCACCAGCGCCATGCCTTCGAGCGCCGGGTCGGCCTTGATCTGCTTCAGCGTGACCGGCGTGACCACCGGCATCACCGGGGCCACGTCCACCATGCCGAAGCGCCCGGCCGGATCGCTGGGGTCGGGGTAGTATTCGCGGACGATCTCGACCACGCCCACCACCTCCAGCCCCTCGTTGGAGTGGTAGAAGAAGGCGCGGTCGCCGACGCGCATGGCCTTCAGGTTGTTGGATGCCTGATGGTTGCGCACGCCGTTCCAATGGGTTCGGCCGTCCGCGACCATCTGGTCCCAGGAGTATTTGAAGGGCTCGGACTTCACCAGCCAGCGCGCCATCGCCGTCGCCTCAGCCCTTGGGGTAGACCTTGCGCCACGGGCGGATGTCCACCCGCTCGAACAGGCCGGCCTTGGCGTAGGGGTCGTTGGCGGCGAAGTTTTCGGCCTCCGCCTTGTCCGCGAAATCGAGGATCAGCAGGCTGCCGACCATCCCCGCCCCGTCGTCGGACAGCAGCGGCCCGGCCATGACGATGCGGTCCTCGTGCGCGGCGAGGTATTCCAGATGGGTGGCGCGGTTGGCGGCGCGGATGTCGGCGGCGCCGGCCTTGTCGGTGCACAGGAGCGCGAAGAGCATGGGTCCCCTCCCTCGTTGGATCGGGCGAGACCCTAGCGCAAGCGATGCCGGGGATAAAGCGGCCTCACGCCTCCTCGCGGAAGGGGCGGGAGAGCAGGGCGGCGATGGTGTCGTCCACCCGCGCCCCACGGTTAAGGATGGCGTCCACCGAGGCGCAGATCGGCAGCTCCACCCCGTGCCGGGCCGCCAGCTCCACCACCGCGCGGGCGGAATAGACGCCCTCCGCCACCGACCGCCGCTCCGCCAGGATTTCGGCGAGCGCCCGGCCCTCGCCCAGCGCCGCGCCCAGCGACATGTTGCGCGATTGCAGGCTGGAGCAGGTGAGCGTGAGGTCACCCAGCCCCGACAGGCCCATCAGCGTCCCCATCCGGCCGCCGAGCGCAAGGGCCAGCCGCGTGATCTCCGCCAGCCCGCGGGTGATCAGGGCGGCCCGCGCGTTGTCCCCCAGCCGGCAGCCGACCGCGACTCCGCAGGCGATGGCGAGCACGTTCTTCACCGCCCCGCCGATCTGCGCGCCCATCACGTCGTCGGTCAGATAGGGCCGGAAGGTCAGGCTGCCCAACGCCTCCACCAGCCTCTGCCCGATCTCCCGGTCGGCGCAGGCCAGCGTCACCGCGGTGGGGAGGCCGCGCGCCACCTCGATGGCGAAGGTGGGGCCGGACAGGATGGCGATGGGTGTCCCGGCCGGCAGGGCCGCCGCCGCGGCCTCGCTCATCGGGGCCAGCGTGCCCAGCTCGACGCCCTTGGCCGCGATCACCGCCGGCACCCCCGGCCGCCAGTGCGGCGCCAGACGAGCGCAGACCTCCCGCAGATGCTGCGCCGGGGTGACCAGCAGCAGCGCGTCGGTCGAGGCGGCCTCCGCAAGGTCGGTGGTCGCGCGCACACGGCTGTCGAGGGTCACGCCGGGCAGATAGTCGGGGTTGGCCCGGTCGCGGTTGATGCCTTCCACCACGGCCGGTTCGCGCGCCCACAGCACCGCCTCGCGGCCCGCCCGCGCCGCCGCCTGCGCCAAGGCGGTGCCCCAGGCCCCGCCGCCGATCACGCCGATCCGGTTCATGCGCTCATCCGTTCCATGGTCACGCCTTCACCCCGGCCCCCACGCCGGCGCGGCCGATGGCCGGGGCGGCGGTGGGGTCGAGCGGCCAGCGGGGGCGGGGGGCGAAGTCCAGCGGGTCGGCCTGGCCGAGCCGCAGCCGCTCGATCCCGGCCCAGGCGATCATCGCCGCGTTGTCGGTGCACAGCCGCAGCGGCGGGGCGACGAAGCGCAGGCCGCGCGCCTCCGCCAGCCCGGCCAGACGGGCCCGCAGGGTGCGGTTGGCGGCCACACCGCCGGCCACCACCAGCGTGTCGCCCTGCGGGTGGTGCTCCCGGAACAGGGCGAGCGCGCGGCCGACGCGGTCGGCCATCACGTCGGCGACCGCGGTCTGGAAGGCGGCGGCCAGATCGGCGCGGTCGGCGTCGGTCAACGGCCGGCCGAGATCCTCCACATGCCGGCGCACCGCCGTCTTCAGGCCGGAGAAGGAGAAGTCGCAGCCCGGCCGCCCGGTCATCGGCCGCGGCAGCTCGAACCGGCCGGGATCGGTCGCGCTGGCGGCGGCCTTCTCCACCAGCGGTCCGCCGGGGTAGCCGAGGCCCAGCAGCTTGGCGGTCTTGTCGAAGGCCTCGCCCACCGCATCGTCGATGGTGGTGCCGAGCCGCCGGTAACGACCGACCCCCTCCACCGCCAAAAGCTGGCAGTGCCCGCCGGACACCAGCAGCAGCAGGTAGGGGAAGGCCACGTCGTCGGTGAGCCGCGCGGTCAGCGCGTGCCCCTCCAGGTGATTGACGGCGACGAAGGGCAGGCCGCGCGCCGCCGCGATGGCCTTCGCGGTCATCACGCCGACGATGACGCCGCCGATCAGCCCCGGCCCTCCGGTGGCGGCGACCGCGTCGATGTCGGCCAGCGTCAGGCTCGAGTCGTCCAGCGCCCGGCGCACCAGCCCGTCCAGATGCTCCAGATGGGCGCGCGCGGCGATTTCCGGCACCACCCCGCCATAGGGGGTGTGGTCGTCCAACTGCGACAGCACGACGTCGGCGCGGATCTCCCGCCCGTCGGTGACGATGGCCGCCGCGGTCTCGTCGCAGCTCGTTTCGATGCCCAGCACGTTCATGCCGGCAAACTAGCGGCCCGGCAGCCCGTCGTATAGGGTCTGGCGCATGAACCACGACGTTCCGGCCGACGACGCCAGCATCCTCTATTACGACGGCGACTACCCGTCGCTCGAGATCGGCGAGGCGCGCGCCGAGCATGTGGCGACGCTCAACCGTGTCGGCATCCTGGGCGATGTCGGCCACTACAAGGACTTGGCCCGGCGCACCGGCGGCCCGGTGCTGGAGGTGGGGGCGGGGACCGGGCGGTTGTCGGTCCCGCTGGCCCGGCTCGGGCTCGACGTGTGGGCGGTGGATGTGGCCCCGGCCATGCTGGCCCGGCTGGAGGCCCGCCGCGCCGCCGAGCCGGAGGAGGTCAGGCGCCGCCTGCGCCCGGTGTGCCAGGACGCCCAGGCGCTCGACCTCCCGGAACGGTCGTTCCGGCTTGCGATCATTCCGTTCAACGTTCTGATGCTGATTCCCGACCTGGGCATGCAGCGCCGCACCCTGGCGTCGGTGGCCACGCATCTGCCGCCGGGCGGGCTGCTGGCGCTCGACATCATGAATCCGCTGGTGCTGACGCTGGGGCAGGACCATACGCCGCACCCCTCCGAACCGCGCCGCAACCCGCTCACCGGCAACAGCTACGTCAAGACCTCGCTCAACGACCGCATGGACGAGGCGCAGGTGCAGCGCCTGCACGGGTGGTACGACGAGCTGCTGCCGGACGGCCGAATCCAGGTGACGGAGTTCTCGTTCCGCTGGCGGATCATTTTCCGGGTCGAGCTGGAGCTGCTTTTGAACGAGGCCGGTTTCGATCTCGAAACGATCCATGGCGACTTCGAGGGCGCGGCATGGACGGTGGACCGGCCGCGCATGGTCGTCACCGCTCGCCGCCGCTGACAAAGAGGCTTGGATCGCCTACAACCGTGCGCATGACGACACCGCTCCGCATCGGCACGCGCGGCAGCCCCCTGGCGCTGGCGCAGGCCCACGAGACCCGCGACCGGCTGGCCGCGGCCCATCCCCATCTGGCCGAGCCCGGCGCCATCGAGATCGTGGTGCTGAAGACCACCGGCGACCGCATCCTCGACCGCACCCTGGCGGAGGCGGGCGGCAAGGGCCTGTTCACGAAAGAGCTGGAGGAGGCGCTGCTCGACGGCCGCGTCGACCTGGCCGTCCATTCCATGAAGGACGTGCCGACCTGGCTGCCGGACGGGCTGGAGATCGCCTGCCTGCTGCCGCGGGAGGACCCGCGCGACGCCTTCTTCTCCCGCGACGGCGCCGGGCTCGACGCGCTGCCGGCCGGTTCGGTGGTCGGCACGGCCGGCTTGCGGCGGCAGGCGCAGGTGCTGGAGCGGCGCCCCGACCTGCGGGTGGTGCCGCTGCGCGGCAACGTGCAGACACGCCTCGCCAAGCTCGACGCGGGCGAGGTGGACGCGACCCTGCTGGCGCTTGCCGGGCTGCGCCGGCTCGGGCTGACCGGGCGGATCACCGCGGTGCTGGAGCCGACGGACATGCTGCCCGCCGTCGCCCAGGGCGCCATCGGCATCGAAATCCGTTCCGATGACGCAACAACCGCTGATTTGTTGGACTCGTTGCACTGCCGTGATACCGCGGACCGGCTGGCCGCGGAGCGTGGGCTGCTGGCGGCGTTGGACGGGTCCTGCCGCACCCCCATCGCCGCCCTGGCGGTGCTGGACGGCGACGCCGTGGCGCTGGAGGCCAAGGTGCTGTCCACCGACGGCCGGCAGGTGTTCCGCGCCGCCCGCCGCGGCCCGCGGGAGCAGGCGGCCACGCTCGGCGCCGACGCCGGGGCGGAGATCAAGGCCGTGCTGCCCGCCGGCTTCTTCGCGACGTGACCGGTGCCGGCCGCCGCATCCTCGTCACCCGCCCGGCCGAGGATGCGGAGCCGCTGATCCGGTGTCTCACCGACCGCGGTTACGAGGCCATCCCCGAGCCCATGCTGACGATGCGCTGGCTCGACGGGCCGGAGCCGGATCTGGACGGCGTACAGGCGCTGCTGTTCACCAGCGCGAACGGAGTACGGGCCTACGCCCGGCGTACGACCCGGCGCGACCGTCCGGTCTACGCCGTCGGCGACGCCACCGCCGCCGCCGCCCGCGCCGCCGGCTTCACCCGGGTGGAGAGTGCCGGGGGCGACGTGTACGCGCTGGCGTCCCTGGTCGCCGCGCGCGGTGCTCCGGACCAGGGCCCGCTGCTCCATGTCGCAGGCACCGTGGTCGCCGGGGATCTGGCGGGAGCCTTGGTCGGCGCCGGCTTCACCGTGCGGCGCGAGGCGCTGTACGAGGCGGTCGCGGCGACGGCGCTGGGTGCCGACAGCGTGCGTGCGCTCTCCGAAGGGGGTGTCGGGGGTGCGCTGTTTTTCTCTCCCCGTACCGCTCGATCGTTTGTTAGGTTGCTTGCCGAGGCGGGGCTCGACGACCATCTGCGTACAGTCGAAGCACTGTGCCTCAGTCCCGCGGTCGCGGATGCCGCCCGTACGCTCGACGGGTCGCGCGTCATGCCTTGGAAGGACGTACGGGCCGCGGCCCGGCCGGAGCAGGATGCCCTGCTCGCCCTTCTTCCGGATCACCGCGACGGGGAGTGAGGCCGGCGGTCCCGTTTCCGGTCCGGCGCGTCGCGCGCGATCCGGATCGGCGGAGGAAACAAGGCGTTCGACACGAACAAGGCGACCAAGAAGGCTGTCATGACTCCTCGCCCAGGCTCCGACACACCGGACCAGGACCCGAACGGCCAGCAAGGGCCGAACGAGTCCGCGCAGACTCCCGGCGGCAGCGCCGTGGAGCGCATCATCGAGCGCTTCGGCGGCATACGCCCCATGGCCCACAAGCTGGACATCCCGGTCACCACGGTGCAGGGCTGGAAGAAGCGGGGCGCCATCCCTCTCAACCGCCATCCGGACCTGCGCAGCGCCGCGGTGCGCCACGGGATCGCGCTGGACGAGGCGGAACTGGACGCCGCCACCCCGTCGGAGGAGCGGCCGGCCGGGTCGGTGGCCGGTGTTTACGATCCGGTGTCCGAACTGCAGCCCGCCGCGGTCGATTCAGCGCCCGGCGGCACGACCATCGGTGACGGCCCCACCGCGGACCGGTCGGTCGAGGACGAGCCGGTGGTCGCCAGCCCGCCGCCCCCACCTCCGGCGGAGGAGCGGCGTTCCGGCGGCACGGGATTCGCGACGGCGGCGTCGGTGCTGGCGCTGATCGCCGCGGGTGCCGCGCTGACCCAGCCTTGGTGGATGCCGCAGACGCCGCCGGCCGCGGCGGTCGCCCCCGCCACGGTGCAGGCGCTGGACCAGCGCATCGGCCAGATCGACCAGCGCGTGCAGCAGCTCGCCTCCCGCCCCGCCGCCACCGGCGACGCCGCGGCGCAGCTCCAGCCGCTGGCCGACCGCATCGGCGCGCTCGAGCAGCGCGTGCAGCAGGCCAGCCAGGCGCAGACCGGCCAGGCCCAGAGCGGTGAGGGGCAGCCCGCCCAGGCCGCCGTCGATCTGGCGCCCCTGGAAAGCCGCCTCGCAGCGCTGGAGCAGCGCCCGGCGCCCCAGCCACCCGCCCAGCCGCCGGAGGACCCGCGCGTCGCCGGGTTGGCCGACACGCTGGCGTCGGTGCAGAAGAGCGTGGATGGCGTGCAGCAGCGGCTCCAGCAGGTGGGCGGCACCGCCGAGACGGCGCAGCGGCTGGCGCAGGAGGTCGATGGGCTGAAGCAGCAGCTCGCGTCGCTGCAGAAGGAGCTGCAGGCGCGCCGCGACGCGTCGACCGCCGCCGAGGCGCTGGTTCTGGCCTCCGGTCAACTGCGTTCGGCGCTCGCCGGCAGTCAGCCCTTCCAGAGCGAGCTCCAGGCGGTGCGGCAGCTCGGCGTCAACGACGCGCCGGTGGCGCAGGCGCTCGACAGCATCGCCCCCTACGCGGCGAAGGGCGTCCCGACCCGGCCGACCCTGACCGACCGCTTCTCCACCCTCGCCGGCGACATCGTGCGCGCCGCCAACAAGGGCAACGGCACCAACTGGCTGGACCAGGTGGGCGGCACCCTGTCCACCCTCGTCACCGTGCGGCAGCAGGGTGCCGGCGTGGTCGGCGACAGCGCCCAGGCGATCGTCGCCCGCACCGAGGCCGCGCTGCAGGAGGGCAACCTCGCCCAGGCGGTGAAGGAGGCGTCGGCGCTGCAGGGCCCGGCGGCCGAGGCCGCGTCCGGCTGGCTGGCCGACGCCAAGGCCCGCCTTGCCGCCGACGAGGCGGCGCAGCGGATCGGCGCGCGCTCCATAGCACTGCTCGGCGCGTCGGCCGGCGCCCAGAAGGGGGCGGCCCAATGATCCGCACGATCTGGTTCCTGGCCAAGGTCGCGATCGTCGTTGCGGTCGCCATCTGGCTCGCCGAGCGGCCGGGCCATGTCAGCGTCGTCTGGCAGGGCTATGTGGTCGAAACCTCCTTCGCCATGATGGTGCTCATCGTGGCGGTGGCGCTGGGCGCCGCGGCGGTGCTGTACCGGCTGTTCCGTGCCCTGTGGACGGCACCGTCCGACATCGCCCGCTACAGCCGCCGGCGCAAGCGTGAGCGCGGCTACCGCGCGCTCACCCGCGGCATGGTGGCGGTGGCGGCCGGCGACGCCGGTACCGCGCGGCGCATGGCGCGCAAGGCCGACGGCCTGCTCGACGAGCCGCCGCTGACCATGCTGCTCCAGGCGCAGTCGGCCCAGCTCGCGGGTGACGAGGACGCCGCCCGCCGCTACTTCACCGCCATGCTGGAGCGGCCGGAGACGGCCTTCCTCGGCCTGCGCGGCCTGCTCAACCAGGCGCTGCGCTCGGGTGACCGGGTGGAGGCGCTGGCCCTGGCCCGGCGCGCGCAGCGCATCCAGCCCGACACGCCCTGGCTGCTCGCCACGCTGGTCGATCTGGAGGCGCGGGCGGGCGACTGGGCGGCGGCGGAATCGACGCTCCAGCAGGCGGTGCAGGTCGGCGCCGTGACGCCGGAGGAGGGCCGGCACCGCCGCTCGGCCCTGCTGCTGGAACGCAGCTACGAGGCGGAGCGCCGCGGGCGCGACGACGCGGCCGACGGCCACGCCCGGGCGGCCAACGATCTGCTGCCCGGCTTCGTGCCGGCCGCGGCCCGGCTCGCCCGCCTGCTGGTCAAGGCCGGCCGCACCCGCAAGGCGATGAAGGTGGTGCAGCGCGCGTGGCGGCAGAACCCGCATGGCGAGCTCGCCGACGCCTACCGGGAGGCGATCGGCGCCTACGACCCGCTGGCCCGCGCCAAGCAGTTCCAGAAGCTGGCCTCCTACGCGCCGAACCATGTGGAAAGCCATCTCGCGGTGGCCCGCGCGGCGATGGACGCGAAGCTGTGGGGGGAGGCGCGCACCCATCTCGCCAAGGCCATGGAGATCGAGCCGTCGCACCGCGTCTACGCCCTGCTGGCCGAGCTGGAGCGCGGCGAGCACGGCAACGACGAGGCGGCCCAGACCTGGCTCGCCCAGGCGGCCTCCGCCCCGGCGGACCCGGCGTGGACCTGCCGCGCCTGCGGCCACCCGGCGCACGCGTGGTCGGGCCTGTGCGAGAGCTGCGGGGCCTTCGACACGCTGGAATGGAAGAGCCCGTCGCTGGCGCTCCACCTGACGGCCGGGGAGCAGACCCGCACCGGGGCCAACACCAACCTGCCCACCGTGATCGAAGCGGCACGCTAGGGTCCGGCGGCCCCGGCCCGAACCGTTCGGGACGGGGCCGCCGCGACAGCGGAAGCCTTGGAGGCAGCCGGGATCCTGGCCGCACCGCTTGGCGCCGGTGACCTTGTGCGCCATCCTCGGCCCATGCTATTCAGCGCGCTCCTCGCCACGCGCTGTGGATGCGAAGGGTTTGTGGCATCGGCCCACGCTTCGACGGGTTGGCGGTCCGGTACCGCGGACACGCCTGTCCACGCGGATCGTCATCATTCCCGGAGCCGACCGTATGAACCTGGACACCGCGGCCATCCGCGCGCGCATGGGCCGTCTTCTGGGCCGCATCGCCGATCGGATGCAGCGTGCGGCGCTGGCGATGACACCAAGAGGCGACCGCATGATCACTGTTTCCCTCGCCGTGCCGCAACCCTGGGGCTTCCTCGACGCCGCGCGGATCGATCCGGGCGGGTTGGTGCGGCTGGTGGGGTGGTCGCAACACCCGACGGCCTCGATCCCGACGCCGCGGGTCACGTTGGCCGGCCGTCCGCTCGTCCATCTCGGGACGCACCGCTTCCCACGGGCGGACGTCGCGGCCGGGGCGGACCAGATCGTGCCGCAGTCCGGCGTGGTGATCGAGTATCTGCGCGACGCGGCGCCCACCGGTGCGGAAGAGCCGGTCGGCCCGCTGGCCATCGACGAGCGGAGCTGGGAGGTGCCGGGGGCCCTGACCTTCCACGCCATGCATTACGATGGCCTGCTGACCACCGACACGGTGCTCGGGCGCGAGCACATCTACGGCTTCGGCCCGCCCAGCCCCATCGTGGCGCCGGACGTGCTGGATCTCGTCGCCGGTCTCGGCGGCCGCGTGCTGGATTTCGGCTGCGGGTCCGGCGCGCTGGTGGCCGCCCTGCGCGGGCGCGGGGTGGAGGCGTTCGGCATCGAGCTGGACCGTGGCCCCATCCGCGAGACGCTGAAGCCGGAGGCGGCGCCCTACGTCACCCTGTACGACGGGCGGATGCCGTCCCCCTTCGAGGACGGGTCCTTCGACGCGGTGGTCTGCTCGGAGGTGCTGGAGCACATTCCCGACTTCGCGGCGGCCGTCGCCGAGATGGCGCGGCTGACCCGTGACCGGCTGGTGATCACGGTGCCCGACGCCGGCGTCATCCCGCTCGGCTCGCGCCATCAGCTCGTGCCGTGGCACCTGCTGGAATCGACGCACGTCAATTTCTTCAACCAGCGCAGCCTGCACGGGCTGCTCGCCCCGCATTTCGGCCGGATCGACTCCGGCCGGATCTCCCCCTGCACGATGAACGACACGCCCTTCCACGTCAGCCTCGTGGCGGTCTGCCGCAAATAGACCGCGGCGGGTCAGGTGACGGTCGCGACGATCTCCTCCAGGTCGGCGGGCACGATCGGCTTGTGCAGCAGGACGCGGCCGTTGGCCGCCGCCTCGCGCAGCCGGTCGGGGTCGGTGTCGCCGGTGACGATCACCGCGGGTGTGCGCCGTTCCAGTATGGCGTCGAGCTGGTCCACGAGCTGGGTCCCGGTCAGCGGCCCCGGCAGCCGGTAGTCGGTCACGACCACGTCCGGCGGTCCCTCCATGCGCGCGACGGTGGTCAGCGCGTCGGGGCCGTCGGCCGCGGTCGTGACGTGGTGGCCGGCCTCCTCCAGGATGTGGCGCAGCGCGGTGCGCTGGTCCGGCTGGTCCTCCACCACCAGCACGCGGCGCCGGGGTGCCGGCGGGGCGGAGCGGGACCGCGGCGGCGGCAGCAGGGCCTGCCCCTCGTGGCGGGCGGCGAGCGGCACGCTGACCGCGAACAGCGATCCCTTGTCGACGCGCGAGCGGACGGTCACGGGATGCCCGAGCAGCCGCGCCATCCGCTGCACCACGGAAAGCCCCAGCCCCAGCCCCTGGCGGTGGTCGCGCGCGGCGTTGTCGAGCTGCACGAAATCCTCGAACACATGGTCGAGCTTGTCCGCGGGGATGCCGGGGCCGGTGTCCCAGACGTCGATGCGCAGTTGCGTGCCGTGCACCCGGCACCCCACCAGGATGCCGCCGGCCGCCGTGTAGCGCACGGCGTTGGCCAGCAGGTTGCCGATGATGCGTCCGAGCAGCGTCGGGTCGCTGCGGACGATGGCCGGGCAGGCCCGCAGCCGCAGGCCAAGCCCTTTCTGCGCCGCCGCCGGGCGCACCTCGTCCAGCTTGGCGGCCAGCAACGGGCCGATGGGAAGGTCGACCACGTGCGGGCGGACGGTGCCGGCCTCCAGCGTCGAGACGTCCAGCAGGGCATTCAGCAACGCCTCCCCCGATTCCATGGCGGCGCCGAGGTGGCGGTGGTGCGACTGCGCGCGGTCAGTTTTCAGCCCGTCCAGCATCAGGTGGTGGAACAGCCGCATGGCCTGGAAGGGCTGGCGCAGGTCATGGCTGGCGGCCGCCAGGAACCGCGCCTTGGCGGCGACCGCCATCTCGGCCTCACGGCGGCGGCGCGCCTCCTCCCGCAACAGGGTCTCCCGCTCCGCCGCGGCGTGGTGCAACCGGGTGCCGGCGATGTCGAGCGCCAGCGACAGCTCCTGAACCTCGGTGATGCCGGACGGCGGCAGCGGCGGCGGGGCGCGGTCGCGCTCCAGCGCCACGGCGGCGTCCACCAGCGCGCGCATCGGCAGCGCGATCCGGCGCGCCTGGCGCACGGCCAGCATCAGGGCCAGCATGATCAGCAGCGCGCCGAGGGCCGTGGCGATGCCGATCTTGATCCACACCGGCTCCGACAGCATCCGCTTCGGCGCGGCATAGCCGAACCGCCAATCGGTGATGCCGGATGTCTGGAAGCCGACCACCACGTCGTGACCCTCCAGCGCCTTGCCCTCGGCCAGCCCGCTGTCCTGCCCGGAGGTTGCGGCGATGAACCAGGGCGGTGCCGCCTGTCCGACGAACCGGTCATGGTCGCGGTTGCGGGCCAGAACGGCGTTGCCGTCGTCCACCAGCACGCCCAGCCAGCGTTCCGGGAGCTTCTGGTTGTGGAGCAGGCGGCTCCAGCGCTCCGGGCGGATGGTCACGCCGACGGCCGCGGCGCCGCCCGATCCGGACACGGGCACGACGATCGCGACCTGGTCGGGGGCCGCACCCTGCCGGGGCAGAAGCCGCGACACAGCCGGCCGCCCGCTGATCAGCGCCTGACGCACCGTGGCCATGTAGGGCGCAGCCCGCGGTACCTTGTCCCAGGACGCGGTGTCGGCGGTGATCCGTCCGAAGGCATCGGCGGTGAAGAGCGAGTGCCAATAGGGCTGCCCGGCGAGCAGCCGGCTCGCGGTCGCCGCGAAGCGGGGCTCGTCCATATCGCTCAGTGCGCCGGCGGCGGCGGCGCTGTGCAGCGCGCCGACGATGCCGGCCACATCCGTGTCGATCGCGAGCATGAGCGCGCGCGCCGTCGCCTGGAGGCTGCGTTCCGTGGCGTCCCGCTGCGAGACGGCGTTCCAGGCGATCAGCGCCACGGCCAGCACCAGCATCGGAATCAGCGTCGTCAGCACCAGAACGAGGAGGTGCCAGCGGATCGGCCGGTGGCTTGATCCGAATGGGGTGGCGCGTTCTTGCAAAGGCTCATTCATCCGGTCACCGAAACGCAGCACGCTGTTTAATATCGGATGCGCTCCCCGTCCGTCTGATATTTGGTGGTATGGCAGCCAAACGTGGCAAGACCATCCCTTTACCACAGCCCTTCCGGCGGAGTACCATCCGAAAGACATAGCCTGCAAACTGACGGGGCGCGTGCAGCGGCGATGACCGAAGCAAGGCTGCTGGAACTCACCGAGGCCGAGTATTTCCAGATGGAGGAGGCCCTGTCGCAGACCGCGCGCGGCCGGGCCTTCCTGCGCATGCGCGACCGGCGTGCCCGGGTCGTGGGGGTGGACGAGCTGAACCGGGTCGCCGGGGCGCTGGAACGGCAGGTCAACCGCCTCGCCGGCATCGATCCGGGCTCGGCCACGGTCCGCGCGGGCGACGGCAGCAACATCCAGCAAGAGCTGTCGGCGATCAGCCAGTATGTCCAGCAGACCCGCAGCGACATCGCCGCCCTGCGCCCGGCCGATTCGGGCGCCAACCGGATCGAGGCGGCCACCGGCGAGCTGGACGCCATCGTCGCCGCGACCGAGCGGGCGACGACCGACATCCTGAACGCCGCCGAGCGGATCACCGAATGGACCGCCCGCATCCCGCGGACCGATCCGGAACTGGCCGAGGTCGCCGACGCCATCGAGGCGTGGAGCATCGAGATCCTGACCTCCTGCTCCTTCCAGGACATCACCGGCCAGCGCACGACGAAGGTGGTCAACACGCTCCGCTACATCGAGCAGCGCGTGAACACCATGATCGAGATCTGGGGCGTCGATCGCACGGTCACGGTCACCGGGTCGGGCGACTTCGCGGTGTCGCACCGCAAGATGAACGACGAGCGGCCGGACGCGCATCTGTTGAACGGGCCGCAACTCGATGGCGAAGGGGTGAGCCAGGATGACATCGACGCCCTCTTCGATTCGATCGCCACCGAGATGCCACAGGTGTTCGACCGCGTCGAAACGGTGACGGTGCCGGCCCACGCCCCGGTCCAAGCCGCGCCCCCTCCGCCGCCCCCTCCGCCGAAGCCGGCCGCGCTTCCGCCCGAACCCCCCGCCGGTGCCGGCGAGCCGATCTCGCAGTCGGACATCGACAAGCTGTTCGCGTGACCGGCCATGGCGAATGACGGCAAGGTCAAGTCACGCATCAGGCTCACCCAGGAGCAGTTGGACCGGGTCTGCGAACGGCATGTGCGGTTCGTGGAAGGGCGGCCCAACGGCGCGCGTGCGAACCTGCCTTTCTTCGACCTGACCGGGCTCGACCTGTCCGGGCGCAACCTGACGGGGGCGCACCTCGCCGGTGCGATCCTGCAGAACGCCAACCTGCGCGAGGCGGTGCTGGACCACGCCGACCTCTACGGCGCCGACCTGCGCGGCGCCGACCTGACCGGATCGCGGCTGTTCCGCACCGACCTGCGCGGGGCGAACGTGCGCGGCGCCACCATGGAAGGGGCGACCATGGTGGAGGTGGACCTGCGAGACGGCAGCTTCGCCACCAAGAGCAGCGCCGGCGAGCTGAAGGTGGTGGGGTTCGAGCCGGGGCCGGCGGACATGTCCTCGGCGATCATGGCGAACGCCGACATGGCGCGCGCCAAGCTGTCGGGCAGCTTCGCCCGGCAGGTGGATTTCTCCAACACAAAGCTGGTGGGCGCGCGCCTGGACCGCGTGGACCTGCGCGGCAGCAACTTCACCAACGCCGACATGCAGGGCGCCGACCTCACCGGCTCCGACCTGCGCGGCGCCCGCATGGATGGTGCCAAGGTCGATCAGACCGACCTCGCCCGCGCCATCCGCAGCGACGACGATGCCGTCCGCCACAAGGCCGCCCCGCCACCGCCGCCGCCGCCCGATCCGGAACCCGCCGACACCCCATCGTCCGGCATTCCGGCGGAGGAGCTGTCCGGGCTGCTGCGTGACCACATGCTGTGGCTGGGGACCGGCGGCAAGCAGGGCCGGCAGCTCGACCTTTCCGGCATCAACCTGGAAGGCGCCGACCTCTCCGGCAAGATTCTGACGCTGGCGAAGGGCAGCGGCGTGCAGCTGCGCAACGCCCGGCTGAAGGGGGCGCAGCTCCAGGCCGCCAAGTTCGACGGCGCCGACCTGCGCTCCGCCGACCTGACCGGCGCCGACCTGCGTGGCGCGACTCTGGACCGCGCCATCCTCATCGACGCCCGGCTCGACCGCGCCAACCTGGGCATGCTGACGATCAAGGCGGGGGAGAAGGTCATGCGCGCCTCGCTGGTGCGCGCGCGCCTGGCCGGCGCCTCGCTGGCGGAGGCGCGCATGAAGGGCTGCGACCTGACCATGGCCGACCTCACCGGCTGCGACCGCGCCGGGGCCGACCTGGAGGACGCTATCCTGGAAGGGACACGGCTGGGAGCGTGAGCGCCCCTTCCGCCGCCGCCTCCACCAGCGTGCGGAACAGATTCTGCTGGCGGTCGTCGATCACCAAGTATTCGGGGTGCCACTGCACCCCGACGGTGAAGGGGTGGGCGGCGTCCTCGATCCCCTGGACGATGCCGGGCCGGTCCTGCGCCACCACCGCCAGGCCCTGGCCCAGCCGGTCCACCGATTGGTGGTGCAAGGCGTTCACCCGGCATTCCGCCAGCCCGAGGATGCCGTAGAGCCGGCTGTCCGGCTTGATCCGGATGCGCTTGCGCGGCAGCGGGGTGCGCATCCGCGGCGCGTCGCGGTAGACGTCGTGGATGTCGCCATGCAGGGTTCCGCCGCGGTGGATGTTGATCATCTGCGCGCCGCGGCAGATGCCCAGCACCGGCAGCAGGCGCCCGGCGGCACGGTCGAGCGCGTCCAGCTCCAGCCGGTCGCGCTGCGGGTCCACCTTGACGGTGGGACGGGCGGACTCGCCGTAGAGCGCGGCGTCGATGTCGTCGCCACCGCCGACCACCAGCCCGTCCAGCCGGTCGATGGGGAAGGGATCGTCGGCGCTGATGCGCACGGCGCGGGCCCCGGCGCGGGCCAGGGCCAGCCGGTTGGCCCACCAGCTCCAGCGGCTGCCGCTTGCGGACACGGTCACGCCGATCAGCGGACGTCCGGTCATGGCTCACGCTTCCCCGATGTCGCGCGCGCACTCCTCCGCCCAGCCGGCGAGGTCGCCGCGGCGCAGCCGGTCGCGGTAGGCGAGGCCGAGACGGTCGAGCAGGGTGCGGTTGGCGGCGAGCCGCTCCACCGCCACCCAGCGGTTCCAGTCCTCCGTCAGGGTCCAGGCGGGGTTGCCGACCAGCGCGTTGGGCAGGCGGTAATGGAAGGTCGGGCGGGCCCGCACATGCGGGTCGCTGACCCGGGCGAACAGCGCCTCGGGGGCGAGCTTCGCGAACAGCGGGAACAGGTCCAGCTCGCGGTTGCGCGACGGGTTGTCGGCCAGATAGTCGGCGATCAGCCCCTCCATGTCCGGCCGGTAGGCGGGGTCCACCACCTTGGCCGCGTAGTGCGGGGGGAAGGCGGCGATGAAGCCGGACAACCGCCGCGTCGCGTCCACCTTGATGGCGCCGCGCAACCACGCCGCCAGGACCAGGAAGGCTTTCAGGTGGTCGAGCGCGTAGTCGGCCGTCTCCTCCGCCACCTCGGGGTTCAGGTGCATGCCGAAGGCGAAGAGCGGGCTGGCGTCGGTGCCGCGCGCCCCGGCGTCGCCCAGGCCCGCGACGAGCCGGTCCAGCTCGTGCAGCCGGTCGAAGGGGATCGGCGGGGCCGCGATCTCGAACGGCATGACCAGGCTGCCGATGTTGCCCCACAGCCGGCGCAGCCCGTTCTTCACCGCATCGCCCGCCTTGGGCGGCGCGTCGCCCTCCGGCACCGTGTCCGGATGCGCGGCGCGCATGTCCAGCTCGACCGTGAAGTCGCCGAGCGCGGTGCCCGTGACCATGCAGCGGTGCGGATCCGTCACGACGATCTCCCCGCCATACAGGCGACGCACGACGCGGGCCGCACCCGGCGCGTCGAGGTCGGCGAATTCAAGCTCCACCCCCACCCGGCGCGGGGTGCCGTCGGGTCGGGTGGTGCGCGGGGGACGGGAGAGGGCGGTCTGCGGCATGGCGATCCTTCAACGCCGCAACCGCCGGCCGGTTCCTGCGGTTGACCGCAGGGGGTGGCTGCGGTGATTGTCCAAGGCGAACGGCCGCGTCCATCACGGGGCAGGGCGGCAGCAGGATTGGCGGCATCATGATCGGCGGCACGGAGGACGGCATGGGCGACGAGGTGGAGCGCGAGGGCGAGATCCGGAAGAAGCTGGTCGCCACCAAGGAGGCCTGGGCGCGCGACGGCCGCGCCCTGACCGGGGAGACCGCGGACCCGGCGGTCGAGCGGCTGCCGCCCGGTCAGCGGCTGGTCCAGGACTGGCCGGTGCTCGACCTTGGCATCCTGCCCAAGGTGGACACCGGCAACTGGGTGCTGACGGTGGACGGGCTGGTGGAGAACCCTGTCCGCTGGACGTGGGAGGATTTCCGCGCCCAGCCCGCCTTCACCCATGTGTCGGACATCCATTGCGTGACCACCTGGTCCCGCTACGACAACCATTGGGAGGGGGTGAGTGCGAAGCACCTGCTCTCCGTCGTCCGCCCGAAGGCGGAGGCGACGCATCTGCTGTTCCACGCCTACGACGGCTACACCACCAACCTGCCGCTGTCGGCCTTCGACGACGACGACGTTCTGCTCGCCTCGTCCTGGGAGGGGCAGCCGATCAGCCGCGACCATGGCGGGCCGGTGCGGGTGGTCGTGCCCAAGCGCTATTTCTGGAAGAGCGCCAAGTGGGTGAAGCGGATCGAGGTGCTCGCCTCCGACCGCCGCGGCTATTGGGAGGTGCGCGGCTACCACAACGAGGCACACCCCTGGGCCGAGGAGCGCTACAGTGAGTGACGCGACCGATACCCGCAGCGCCTACGAACGCCAGCAGGCCGGCGACTGGTACTTCCCCGCCGACGCCGAGCTGGAAGCCGCCCGCCAGCGCGGCGCCGCGCTCCAGGAGCGTTACAACGCCACGCCGGAGGGCGACATGGCGACCCGGCAGGCGATCCTGCGGGCGATGCTGGGTCGGGTGGGGGAGGGCTGCAACCTCCGCTCCCGCTTCTCCTGCGACTATGGAATCAACATCCGGTTGGGCGACCGGGTGTTCATGAACTTCGACTGCGTGCTGCTGGACTGCGCCGTCATCGAGATCGGCGACGACACCCAGATCGCCCCCGCCGTCCAGATCTACACCGCCGACCACCCCCTCGACCCCGCCGCCCGCCGCTCCGGCCTGGAGCGCGCGCGCCCGGTGCGGGTCGGCCGCAACGTGTGGATCGGCGGCGGCGCCATCCTGCTGCCCGGCATCACGGTGGGCGACGACGCGGTGATCGGGGCGGGCGCGGTGGTCAACCGCGACGTGCCGGCGGGTGCGGTCGTGGTCGGCAACCCGGCGCGGGTGGTGCGGATGGCGGGGTGAGCGGGCAAGTTGATCGGACGATTTCCCCGTGCGATCATGCGCGGGAGTTCATAGATCAGATTGGTTCATTGAGGATGGCAACCGTGTCAGAGGGCGGGATCGACGCGATACGGACGTACGGATGGGTGGATCTGTGGGCCTTATGGACGCGGCTGCTGGACGGTAATGCTCCAGGCTTCTCCGGAAAGGCGTTCGAGTATCTCATTCTCCGTGCGTTCGAGTTGAGCGGGGCGCGTGTTCGAATGCCTTATCACGTAAGACTGTTCGATGAGGTGGTCGAGCAGATCGACGGAGCTGTTCACATTGAATCCTTGTCGTTTCTCATCGAATGTAAGGACACCGCTGACCCAGTGAACGTTGAGCCAATTGCCAAGCTTCGAAATCAGCTTCTCCGGCGCCATGGAAGCGCCATTGGGATGGTGTTCAGTCGATCAGGATACACATACCCTGCCTCTATTCTGGCGCAGTTTCTCGCTCCTCAAACCATACTCCTATGGGAAGGTGGTGAAATCGAGGCAGCACTCAGAAGAGAGGACTTCGTTCGCGCTTTGTTGGCAAAACATCGCTGGTGTGTCGAAACCGGAATTCCAGATTTCGATACCCGTCTGGAGGATGTTGTATGACAGCGCATGTGGTCGTTGAAGGAGCAATGGACGAAGCGCTCATCCGTCCTATTCTGTCTGCGGCGGGCATAGGAGATGCACGGTTTTATGTAGCCAATGGGAAATCGGCGGCTGTTTCGACAGCCCGGTCACTTCTGGTATCCAATCGATCCCCAGTCGCAATTGTCGTGGATGCCGACTCTTATGATCCGAGAGCGGTTTCAGAACACGAAAGCACCTACAATTATCTGCTCGGTATGGCATCCAGCCCCGAGAGATTTCGCCTGTTTTCGGCAATTCCCGAGATCGAAGCGGTGCTGTTCTCAGACCCTGCTCTGCTGGAGCGCATCACTGGTGTCGAGATGACGGATGAGGATAAAACCGAAGCAAAATATCGTCCGAAGCATGTACTCGATCGGCTTATCGCGAAGGGTGTTCCAGGAAAAACACTGCCCATACTGCTCGCAAACTTCAACAACGAGGACTTTCAACGACTTTCAAAACATCCGCTTATGCGGTCGCTCGTTGAATTTCTCAGGATCCCGGCCGCTTCTTGTTGAGCCTGGTGCGCAGTCAACTGCCAATACCGTGACGTGACGCCCGGTCGGTCGTGGAGCGGTCAACCGTCGTCACCGCTCCTGCCGCAGGCGATGGGGCCGGCGACGAAGGTTCGCCGTATCGTTGGTGTGCTGTGGGCAATACAGTGGCTTCTCTTAAAGTTGTCAAAGAACGCCCCGGTCTTGGCTGACGCCCCCCTCCCACCAAAGAACCACAACCGGCACCCAAGCCCTGCGGCGATTCGCGATCTTCTCGCAATCGCGTCTTGCGCCAGATCATGCCGTCCCATCGCGGGGGCGGGTAGCGTCGGGGTTCAGGCCGGGGCTGCCCGGCGCTCCCGTGTCCGATTTGGACGCTTCAGCGAGGGAATGGCTGGGATGGCGGTGGATTCGGTCACGATCGCCCTGGTGGGCAGCGGCGGCGCCGGTGTGATGACGGCGGGGCAGATGCTGCTCGACGCCGCGGCGCAGGTCGGATGGTACGGTTTGATGTCGCGGTCCTCCGGCCCGCAGATCCGCGGGGGCGAGGCGGCGGCGCTGGTGCGGCTGTCGCCGAAACCGGTGGAGGGGCCGGGCGACCGTTTCGACCTGATCATCGCCTTCGACTGGCAGAACGTCGAACGCTTCGCGGCCGAGCTGCCGATGACGGCGGAGAGCGTGATCGTCACCGACCCCTCGCAGGGCGACGTGCCGGCGGTGCTGGCCGCCAGCGGTGCGAGGATCATCGAGCTGCCGATCAAGGAGCTGGCCGGCAAGATCCCCGGCGGGCGTGTCAACATGGTCGGGCTGGGTGCGGTTGCCGCCATCGTCGGGCTGCCGCGCGCCGGTGTCGATGCGGTGATCGACAAGGCGCTGGGCAAGAAGGGCGAGGGCGCGGTGAAGGCGTCCGCCGCCGGCATCGACGCCGGGGCGAAGGAGGTCGCCGGCTGGGGCCTCGGGTTGGCGCTGACGGCGCCCGAGGCGCGCACCGGCATTCGCTGGAACATCTCCGGCAATGAGGCGGCGGGCTTTGGCGCGCTGAAGGCCGGCGTGAAGTTCTGCGCCGCCTATCCCATCACCCCGGCCACCGAAATCCTGGAATGGCTGGCCCCCAACCTCGCCAAGACCGGCGGCCTGCTGGTCCAGGCGGAGGACGAGCTGGCCTCCATCAACATGATCGTCGGCGCGTCCTTCGGCGGCGTGCCCTCGATCACCGCGACCGCCGGCCCCGGCCTGTCGCTGATGACCGAGGCGCTCGGCCTCGCCGTCGCGTCGGAGACGCCGGTCGTGGTGGTGGACGTGATGCGTGGCGGCCCCTCCACCGGCATCCCCACCAAGTCCGAGCAGTCGGACCTGAACATCGCGGTCAACGGCCTGCACGGCGACGCGCCGCATCTGGTGGTCGCCCCCACCTCCATCGCCGACTGCCTGTTCACCACCCAGTGGGCGGTGCATCTGGCGGAAGCCCTGCAGACCGCCTGCATCGTGCTGTCCGACCAGTCGATGGGCCAGTCGCGCGCGGTGGTGGACAAGCCGGCCGACCAGCCCTTCAAGGCGCAGCGCCTGCTGGCCGACGGGCTGGACAGCGGCGAGCTCTACAAGCGCTACGCGGTGACCGCGAGCGGCGTGTCTCCGACCGCCGTTCCCGGCATGCCGGGTGGCGAGCACACCGCGGACGGTCTGGAGCATTCCGAGCGCGGCCTGCCGTCCAGCCAGTCGTCGGACCACCACAAGCAGCTCGACAAGCGGCTGCGCAAGCTGGTCGGCCACGACTACGGCATCCATTGGGCCGACATCGAGGGCGACGGCGACGTGGCGGTGCTGACCTGGGGTTCGGCCACCGGTCCGGCGCGCGAGGCGGTGGCCCGGCTGACCGCCGCCGGCCACAAGGTGCGGCTGGTCTCCCTGCGCCTGCTGTCGCCGGTGAAGCCGGAGCTGATCGTGGAGGCGCTGAAGGGCGTGTCGCGCGTGCTGGTGGTGGAGCAGACCCACGGGGCGCAGTTCCACAAGCACATCCGCGCCCATGTCGACCTGCCCGGCACGGTGAGCGTGCTGAGCCAGCCCGGCCCGCTGCCGATCCGCGCCCGCGACGTGCAGCAGGCCCTCGCCTCCATCCTCTGACCCGCCGGGAGACGCAGGGAATCATGGACACCCATCTGGTCGAAGAGGTCGCCGCCCTCACCCCCGGCGACTACAAGTCCGACGTCAAGCCGATCTGGTGCCCCGGCTGCGGCGATTACTCGGTGTTGGCGGCGGTCACCCGCGCTCTGGCGAACATGGGGCTGGCCCGTCACAACACCGCGGTGGTGTCGGGCATCGGCTGCTCGTCCCGCATCCCCGCCTACACGAGTTGCTACGGCTTCCACGGCGTGCACGGCCGCTCGCTGGCGGCGGCCAGCGGGCTGAAGCTGGCGCGGCCGGACCTCACCGTGCTGGTCTTCGGCGGCGACGGCGACGGCTTCTCCATCGGCGGCAACCACTTCCTGCACGCCTGCCGGCGCAACGTGGACATGACCTATGTGGTCATGGACAACCAGGTCTACGGCATGACCAAGGGCCAGGCGTCGCCCACCACCGAGGCCGACTGGTGCGAAAGCAAGCTGACGCCGGAAGGGCCGGGCGTGAACCCGATTCAGCCGGTGTCGCTGGCGCTGGCCTGCGGCGCCAACTTCGTGGCCCGCGGCTTCTCCGGCGACCCGAACGAGGTGGCGCGGCTGATTGTGGAGGGGGTGCGGCACCCCGGCTTCTCGGTCATCCACGTGCTCAGCCCCTGCGTGACCTTCCGGCCGGAGCAGCGGAACTGGAAGAGCACGGTGCACCCCTACGGCCGCCAGCCCACCGACGACCCGAACGAGGCGATGCGCGCGGTGCTGGAGGATGACGGCTTCGGCCTCGGCATCTTCCTGGCCGGCAACCGCCGCCCCTTCGCGCCGGCCGGCTCGGCGGTCAAGACCATCCAGCAGATCGAGGAGGGCTTCGCCGTATGAAGACGTCCATTCTCAGCGGCGCCACCAGCGTCGGCCTGTTCCTCGCCCACGCGCTGGAGCTGGAAAATGAGGCGGCCGAGCGTTACGACGAGCTGGCCGACAGCATGGAGGCCCACAACAACCCCGACGTGGCGAAGCTCTTCCGCGAGCTGGGCGGCTATTCCCGCAAGCACGCGGCGGAGGTGAAGGCGATCGCGCGGACGCACGGCCCGATCCCCAAGGTCGCCCCGTGGGAGTTCCAGTGGGACGGCAACAACGAGTCGCCGGAGGCGGCGGCCTGGGAGAACACCCACTATCTGATGCAGGCGCACCACGCGCTGAAGCTGGCGCTGATCGGGGAGGTGCAGGGCAACCGCTACTACGCCTCCGTCGCCTCGGAGACCAAGGACCCGGAGGTCGCCCGCCTCGCCCGCGACTTCGCGGAGGAGGAGGCCGGTCACGTCGCGATCATCAAGACGTGGCTGGAACGCTACCCGCTGCCGAAGGAAGGCTGGGACGACGACCCCGATCCGCCGAACATCTCGGACTGACGTCGACCGTCTGGCTTCGACCGTCTGGCTTTGACTATGGTGTCCGCGGGCGGCGCATCGGCCGTCCGTCCGGATGCCAGACGATGCCTGTTGTCGACGATTACGTACCCAGCCCCTGCGTGCGGCACTGCACGCTCGATCCACGCACCGACATCTGTCTCGGCTGTCTGAGGACGTTGGACGAGATCAAGGCGTGGGGTGGTCTGGACCCCGCCGGACGCCGGGCGGTGCTGGCCCGGCTGGAGGAACGCCGGGCCGCGCGGCGGCGGCCCGGTGCGTGACTCGACCGTTCACGCCGCCTTGGTGACCGCGAGGCCCATGGCGGCCAGCGAGGCGCTGAGATCCGCGAACTTGCGGGTGTAGCGGCTGCGGTACTGCTCGAAATCGGCGGCGATCGCGGCCTGCGGATCGTTGCCCTTGGCGAACTCCTCGACCCGGTACTGGTTCTCCGTCCGGTAAAGCGCCATGGCGCCCGCGGTCAGGATGTCTTCCGTGGTCATGTCTGGATCGGTCCTCGTTGGGGTGACTGTTTGCACACAGTCTAGGCCCCGCGCGGCATCGCGGCAAGAGCTCTGCTGCGTTGCAACACAAACGTCAACGAGACGCCAGGGTTACGCCCGCTGCATGGCCGCCGGCCGTCCAACCGGCTTCAGCGCATGGCGCAGCCAGACCAGCAGGGTGATCACCACCAGCGCTCCCGCCTGGTGCGCCGCCGCCACCGGGATCCACACCACCGTCAGCAGCGTCGTGACGCCAAGCGCGATCTGCACGAGGATCGCCACCGCCAACCCGTCCGCGACGGCGGTGGCGTTGCCGGGCAGCCGCGCGGCGCGCACCCGCGCCCACAGGGCCAGCACCACAAGGCCGGCGCCGACCGCCAGCACGCGGTGGATGAACTGCACCGCGGCGGTGTTCTCGAAGGGATTGAGCCACCACGGGGTGAGGGTGGCGACCTCCGGCGGGATCCAGTGCCCGTTCATCAGCGGGAAGGTGTTGTAGGCGAAGCCGGCGTTGATCCCCGCCACGAAAGCGCCCCACACCACGGTGACCGCCACCAGCCCCAGCGCCCATCCGGCATGGCGGCGCAGCGCCGCCGCCTCCGGCCGCCAGCCGGCCAGCGGTGCCGGGTCGAGCAGGCCGAGCGCCACCGTGACCAGCAGCGCGTAGATGACCAGAGCGGTGCCGAGATGCAGCGCCAGCCGGTAATGGCTGACGTCCGGCGCGTCGGCCAGCCCGCTCAGCACCATGAACCAGCCGATCACCCCCTGCAGCCCGCCCAGCAGGAACAGCCCGACCAGCTTCGGCATCAGGCCGCGCGGGATGCGCCCGCTCGCCCAGAACCACAGGAAGGGGAACAGGAAGGCCGCGCCGATCAGATGGCCCCACAGCCGGTGGAACCACTCCCAGAAGAAGATGGTCTTGAACGCCTCCAGGCTCATCCCGCTGTTCATGATCCGGTATTCCGGGGTTTCGCGGTAGAGCGCGAAGACGCGGTCCCACTCCGCCGCCGTCATCGGCGGCAGCACGCCGATCAGCGGCTTCCATTCGACCATGGACAGGCCGGATTCGGTCAGGCGGGTGATGGCGCCGATGACCGCCATGGCGAACACCATGCCGGCGCAGAACAACAGCCAATGGGCGATCGGTCGGACGGAGGGGCGGGCCGGCAGATCGGCGGTGTAGGTGAGGGAGGTCAAGGCGGCGACCGTATGCACAGGGATGTTTTACCGCTGCAACATGGTGCCTTCGGTCGCCGCCGTCAAAGGGAAGACGTCAGGGGTGAGCGCGGTCAGCGCGCCTCTTCCGCGGAAAGGGCCACCCCCAGTGCTGCCGGCTCCGCCGTCTCCACCGCCTCGGCCTTGGCCGTCGCGCCGTCGGCCACCCGCATGGCGCGGATCGCCAGCAGGCCCACCGACACCACGCCCACCGCGCCGAAATAGGGGGCGGCCATGTACAATGCCGGATAGCCGTGGGACAGCCAGTCGTGCAGAAGCGGGTCCGACACGATCACCTCGCCGGCGATGAAGCCCAGCAGCGCCGCGCCGAAGGTCACCAGCATGGGGTAGCGGTTGATCAGCTTCAGCACGATGGTGCTGCCGAAGACGATCAGCGGGATGCTGATGCTCAGTCCCAGCACCAGCAGGATCAGGTCGCCCTTGGCCGCCGCGGCGATGGCGATGACGTTGTCCAGGCTCATCACCGCGTCGGCGATGACGATGGTCTTGATGGCCTCCATCATCGAGTTGCCGCCGGACACCGCATGTTCGCCCTCCTCGTCCGGGACCAGCAGCTTGTAGGCGATCCACAGCAGCAGAAGTCCGCCGATCAGCTTCAACAGCGGTATCTGGAGCAGATAGACGATGAAGATCGTGAAGACGATGCGCAGCACCACCGCCGGTGCCGTGCCCAGGATGATGCCCAGCTTCTGCTGATGCGGCGGCAGCGAGCGGCACGCCAGCGCGATCACCACCGCGTTGTCCCCGCTCAACAGGATGTTGATCCAGATGATCTGCACCAGTGCCATGGCGAATTCGCCCTGCATGGTCATGGCAGTCTCCTTCCCTCGCCGGCGGCGGGCCGCCGGCCTGCGTTCTTCGGCCGGGTGGCGGCCGGTGGGTTTCGGTGGACGGTCGGTGCGTGCTGTTCGCGACGCCGGTGTCCGGCCGCCGCACGGCGGCACGGCCGCGATGGTGTCTACCGTTTAACACGCGAACCGCTGGTATGCAATATATTACGCACCACGCACCAAATGCCATTTCGTCCGCGACCCATTGAAGGGATGCGCCGTTGGCCCTATGATCCGTGGCGGGAACATCTTTGCCGGAAAGGGTGCGGTGCCATGGGGATGACCGGCGGTCGCGGCCTTCCCGTCCCGGTGCGATCGGCCGACGCCGCGGCGCGCCGGTCGAGGGCGCCGGCGAGCCTCCGCCCCCTGGAGCGCGCGCCGAGCCTGACCGACGCGGTGGCCGGGCGTGTGCGTGGGATGATCGTCGATGGGACGCTCGCCCCCGGCGCCGCCCTGACCGAGGCGTCGCTGGCCGACATCTTGCGCGTCAGCAAGACCCCGGTGCGCGAGGCGCTGGCGCAGTTGAAGGCGGAGGGCCTCGTCACCATTGCGCCGCACCGCGGCACCTTCGTCTTCCAGGCCTCCCCGGACGAGATCGAGCCGATCTGCGCGCATTGGGCGACGCTGGCGGTGGCGGCGCTGCGCGCGGCCGCGGTCAACGACCCGGACGGCGTCGCGACCGCCCTGCGCGGGGGGCGGGAGCGGCTGTCAGCGGCCCGCGACGCCATGGACGCGGCGGCCTTCGCCCGTGCGGAGGCGGACCTGCACGCGGCCCTGTTCGCCTGTTGCGGCAACCCCTTCCTGGCCGACGCCCACCGCCTGATCGCGGCGAAGATCCTGGCGATCCGCATCGCCGCGCCGGAACCAGCCGCAGCGCTTCCCGCGGCCGACGCCGAGCTTCACGCCCTGACGGCGGACCTGACGGCCGGCCGCATCGACGCGGCTTCGGCCCGGCTGGAGGCGCGGATCCGGGCGATCGCCCGGCAACTGGGGGTGTCGCTGGCCGCACCGGCCAAGGCCCCCATCGGCCATTTCGGCGCCATGCTGCTGGGCTGGGAGGCCTTCACCGAGGAATCGCTGCTGCTGGTGCTCGACGAGATGCCGACGCTCATGGCCCTGCTGCCAAAGGCGATGCTTTTGAACTGAGCGGGGTGGCGGTCAGCCGGCAGCGTCCTCGTCCGCTTCGATCTCGACGTCGCGGTAGAGGTCGGCGAGGCGCAGTTCCAGATCCAGGCTCTCCAGCATCACCTTGGCGTCGATGCCGATGGCCAGGATCGTCAGCCAGCGGTCGCCGTCCAGCCGGCGGAGCAGTTCCACGAAGGCGCGGCCCTGATCGATCAGCAGGATCTCGCGCAGGCCGGGGATGGCGCGGTAATCGGGAACCTTGACCCGGCGGTCGGTGGATTCGGTCGAGGGCGACAGCACCTCGGCGATCAGCAGGGGCTGTTCGATGAGGATCCGCCCGCGTGCCGGCGACGTGCAGGTCACCACCACATCGGCGTGGTAGCAGCGGTCGCGCGCGCCGGGGCGCGTGATCGCCCCCTCCGCGACCACGCGGCAGGGTGGCCGCTTCGACAAGGGGGGCCGCAGGAACGCGCCGAGGTTCATCACCAGCGTGCCATGCGGCTCCGTCGCGGGGGCCATCATCACGACCTCGCCGGCGACCAGCTCGTAGCGGCGGTCGTCGTTGCTGTCCCACAGCAGGAACTCGTCGAGCGTCATACGAAGACCGAGCTTTTTCGCCTGATCCATGCTACCGCTCCCCTCCGGTGGAGGCGGAGGGGAGCATAGCACGGGCGGCGATGCGCCGTCGCCGCTCAGTTCCAGCGGAACTCCGCCGCGGCGACGCGCAGCTCGCCGGGGGTGATGAGATTCTGGGTCGCCAGCTTCACCGAATGCAGCTTGCCGTCCAGGTTCCGCTCCCAATATTCGAGGAACTTGCGGAGGACCGGGTATCGCGGCGCCAGATCCATGTCCTGCCACAGGAAGCTCTGCAGCAGCGCCGGGTGGTCCGGCAGGTGGTAGAGGATTTCCGCCGTGGTCAGGCGGTAGTCGCGAAGCTGGAGACCCAGTGAGGCCATGCGTGCTCTCCATTGCGGTGGAAGCCGGTGATCGAGTCCTCGCGTCGGTGTCGTGACCGTTTGCGGTCAGTGTGCCGCGACGAGGATACGCTCCGCAACGGATTTTTGTTCCCTTTCAAGGGCTTAGCAGCAGGCTTCGGCGAGTGCTGCCACGAAATGTCGCAGTCGCCCCCTCTCCCCCCTTGATTCCGGGACCGGCTTGCATTAGCTAGCTGGCACTCACCGGGGGTGAGTGCTAACAAGCCGCTCCCACCGGGCATTGTTTAATAAGCCTTATCGCTGAGGAGGCAAGCACCATGAAGTTCCGTCCGCTGCACGACCGCGTCGTCGTCAAGCGTCTGGAGTCCGACACCAAGACCAAGGGCGGGATCATCATCCCCGACACGGCCAAGGAGAAGCCCCAGGAGGGCCAGATCATCGCCGTCGGTCCGGGTGCCCGCGACGAGAGCGGCAAGCTGGTCGCTCTGGACGTGAAGGCCGGCGACCGCGTTCTGTTCGGCAAGTGGTCGGGCACCGAGGTGAAGATCGAGGGTGAGGATTTCCTGATCATGAAGGAATCCGACATCATGGGCGTCATCGAAGGCTGACGACCTCTCTCTCTTTTCCTGAACGCCAATCAAGACACAGGGGTATCGTTCCATGGCTGCCAAGGAAGTGAAGTTCTCGGCGTCCGCCCGCGAGAAGATGCTGCGCGGCGTTGACATCCTGGCCGATGCGGTGAAGGTCACGCTGGGTCCGAAGGGCCGCAACGTCGTCATCGAGAAGTCGTTCGGCGCTCCGCGGATCACCAAGGACGGCGTCACCGTCGCCAAGGAGATCGAGCTCGCCGACAAGTTCGAGAACATGGGCGCGCAGATGGTGCGCGAGGTCGCGTCGAAGACGAACGACCTGGCCGGCGACGGCACCACCACCGCGACCGTTCTGGCCCAGGCCATCGTCCGCGAGGGCGTGAAGTCGGTGGCCGCCGGCATGAACCCGATGGACCTGAAGCGCGGCATCGACCTGGCGGTCGAGACCGTCGTGAACGACATCAAGAGCCGCGCCAAGAAGGTCACGACCAACGACGAGATCGCCCAGGTCGGCACCATCTCCGCCAACGGCGAAGCCGAGATCGGCAAGATGATCGCCCAGGCCATGGAGAAGGTCGGCAACGAGGGCGTCATCACGGTGGAAGAGGCGAAGAGCCTCGAGACCGAGCTGGACGTGGTCGAAGGCATGCAGTTCGACCGCGGCTACCTCAGCCCGTACTTCATCACCAACGCCGACAAGATGATCGCGGACCTCGAGAGCCCGTTCATCCTGCTGCACGAGAAGAAGCTGTCGGGTCTGCAGGCCCTGCTGCCGGTCCTCGAGGCCGTCGTGCAGTCCTCGCGCCCGCTGCTGATCGTGGCCGAGGACGTCGAGGGCGAGGCTCTGGCGACCCTGGTCGTCAACAAGCTGCGCGGCGGCCTGAAGGTCGCGGCCGTGAAGGCGCCGGGCTTCGGTGATCGCCGCAAGGCGATGCTGGAGGACATGGCGATCCTGACCGGTGGTCAGGTGATCAGCGAAGACCTCGGCATCAAGCTCGAGAACGTCACCATCGACATGCTGGGCACCGCCAAGAAGGTCGTGATCTCCAAGGAGAACACCACGATCGTCGACGGCGCCGGCTCGGGTGAGGACATCCAGGCCCGCATCACCCAGATCAAGGCGCAGATCGAGGAGACCACCTCGGACTACGATCGCGAGAAGCTCCAGGAGCGTCTGGCGAAGCTGGCCGGTGGCGTCGCCGTCATCCGCGTCGGCGGTGCGACCGAGGTCGAGGTGAAGGAGCGCAAGGACCGCGTTGACGACGCGATGCACGCCACCCGCGCCGCGGTGGAAGAGGGCATCGTCGCCGGCGGCGGCTCGGCCCTGCTCTTCGCGTCCAAGGCGCTGGCCGGCCTGAAGCCGATCAACGACGAGCAGCGCGTCGGCATCGAGATCGTGCGCCGGGCCCTGCAGGCTCCGGTCCGCCAGATCGCCTACAACGCCGGCACCGACGGCTCGATCGTGGTGGGCAAGCTGCTCGACGCCAACGACCCGGTGTTCGGCTACGACGCCCAGGCCGGTGAGTTCACCGACATGGTGAAGGCCGGCATCATCGACCCGGTGAAGGTGGTCCGCACCGCCCTGCAGGACGCGGCCTCGATCGCCGGCCTGCTGATCACCACCGAGGCGATGGTCGCCGAGAAGCCCGAGAAGAAGGCCCCGCCGGCGATGCCGGGCGGCGGCATGGGCGGCATGGGCGACATGGACTTCTAAAGTCCGTCGCACCACGACGCACAGCTCTTCAGGAAAGGGGCGCCTCCGAGAGGGGGCGCCTCTTTCTTGTTTTGCGGCGTGCGTCGGGCCGGACTTCCCAGTATTGTGGCCGGCACGTCGATGACGCACATCGATGAAGGGGAGCTTCGATGTCGATCCGGGCGGCGGCGTGGATGAGGCAGGCCGACAGTGATCTCTTGCAGGCGCGCGACTCCTTCGGGGCGGATCGCTACGAGTGGGCGTGCTACGCGGCGTCGCAGGCGGCCGAGAAGGCGTTGAAGGCGGGCCTGCTGGCGCTCGGGGCGGAGCAGGTCTGGGGCCACAATCTGGCCGCCCTGTTGCAGTCGTTGAGCCGGGAGGGGGACTTCCCGGTTTCCGCCGACATGATGGACGACGCCCGCGTCCTTACCCAGTTCAACATCGTGGCGCGCTACCCGATGGGTGACGAGGCTGTTCCCCCGACGGACCTGATGACCCGGTCACAGGCGCGGGCGGCGGTCGATGCCGCGGTTCGCATCATGGAGTTCGTGAAGACCGATGTCCTCCCACCCTCCGCTCCCTGAACGGACCCGGGCCGCCCGGTCGCGGCGCCGCGAGTCGTTGATCGGCGGACTTCGTGCGGCCCTGGCGGGGCGGTCACAGCCGGGGGTGCGTGCGGTGCGCCTGTTCGGTTCCTGGGCGCGGGGCGATTTCGACGGGATGTCCGATGTTGACTTGCTGGTGGTGACGGATGGCGCGGACACGCCGTTCGACACGCTGCATCTGCCGCGAGCGGAGCGGGTGGACACCGTTGTGATCGCAGCGGACAGGCTCGACCGGTATCTCGCCGAGGGGCACGGCTTCTACACCCGGATCGTGGGGGAGAGCGTGCTGCTCTATCCGCCGCCCGCCCCATGACGGCCATCCCCGACCTCGCCGTCATCGGCGCCGGGCCCGCCGGGTTGATCGCGGCGGAACGGGTGGCCGCGGCTGGTTGTACCGTCCATGTGTTCGACCGGATGCCGGGGCCGGCGCGGAAATTCCTGCTGGCCGGCAAGAGCGGGCTGAACATCACCCACGCGGAGCCGACCGAAATCTTCGCCCGGCGTTACGGCGACCATGCCGGCTTCTTCCGCGACTGTCTGGCCGGCTTCTCCCCGGACGATCTGCGGGCCTGGGTGCATGGGCTGGGGGTGGAGACCTTCGTTGGCAGCAGCGGGCGGGTGTTTCCCGTCACCATGAAGGCATCGGTGCTGGTGCGGGCGTGGCTGCGGCGGCTGGAGGGTTTGGGCGTCGTGCTGCACCCGCGCCACCGCTGGACCGGCTGGGACGCGGACGGTGCGCTGCTCTTCGACCGGCCGGAGGGGACCAGGCTCGCCGTCCGGCCGCGGGCGACGCTGCTGGCGCTGGGTGGGGCGAGCTGGCCGCGCACCGGGTCCGATGGCGCCTGGACCGGCATCCTGGCGGCGCGCGGCGTCGAACTGGCACCCTTCCGCCCGAGCAACATGGGATTCACGGTCGGCTGGAGCGCGGCGTTCGCCGAGCGTTTCGCCGGTCATCCGGTGAAGAGCGTCGTCCTCTCCTTCGGCGGGCGCCGGCTGCGGGGGGAATTCGTGATCACCCGGGGCGGCATCGAGGGCAGCGCCATCTACGCCCTGAGCGCCGCTCTGCGCGACGCGCTGGAGCGGGACGGCCGCGCCACCCTGGTCCTGGATCTCAAGCCCGACGTGACCGACGACGCGGTGCTCGACCGGCTGCGCCACCGGCGGGCGGCGGATTCCATGTCCAACGCGCTGCGTAAGACCCTGCGCCTGCCGGACGTGGCGATCGGGCTGTTGCGCGAACGGACGGGGCCGGAGGTGTTCCGCGATCCGGTCCGCCTGGCGCGGAGCATCAAGGCGCTCGACCTGCCGCTCACCGAATGCGCGCCCATCGACCGGGCCATCTCCTCGGCCGGGGGTGTCCGCTTCGCGGAGCTGGACGACAGGCTGATGGTGAAACGGCTGCCCGGGGTGTTCGTGGCGGGGGAGATGCTGGACTGGGAGGCGCCGACCGGGGGCTATCTGCTTCAGGGCTGCTTTGCCACGGGGGTCCGGGCCGCCGGCGGGATCCTGGCCCGGTTGGCGGAGTAGGCCGCGGTCACCGACGGATCAGTGATTCCACCGCCTCGCGCAGCGGCGCGACCTGAACCGGCTTGTGCAGTAGGCGGCAGCGCATGGCCTCCGCCTCGTTCCGGCGATCCGGGGTGGTGTCGCCGGTCAGGATGATGGCCGGCACCTCCGTCCCGGCGTGGCGGCGCACCATCTCCACCGCCTGCAGGCCGGTGCCGCCGGCCGGCAGGAAATGATCGGCGATCACCAGCCCAGGCTGCCCGGTGGAGCCGGTGAGGCGCTTGGACAAGTCGTCCAGAGCGAGGGAGCGCAGGACACGGTAGCCCCAGCTTTCCAGCAGGATCGACAGCCCTTCGACAATGGACGCGTCGTCATCGACCACGACGACCAGCGGGGACATGGCCTGGGAGGGAACGGGATCCGTCCGATCGGGCATCGGTTGCCCGCCGCCGTCGGATGCCGCCATCGCCAGGATCGCTCCGCTGCCCCCCATGTCGGAGCGCGGTGCCGTGAAGCCTTGCCCGTGTCCCATCACCGCTCCCGCAACCAGGGTCGAAAAACGAAGTGATTGTCGCATCCATCAGGCGTAAGCCTGAAGAAATCCGCGACATCTCGTCGCCTATTGAACGCTCCGTCGGCCAACATGAGCTTTGGCTTTGCGAGATTTCAATAATGAAATCGTCTTCGAGCCCTTTCGCGAACCGTGCATAGGATTTATCCGAATACGTTCCGGGCTTCAATTCGCCTGAAGCTCATATGATCGTATTCAGTTTTGTAGGGAGTTTCCGGCAAGGTATCAGGTGCCGGCGCAAAGATCCGCCGGCACCTTTTCTTGATCGATCTCAGCTCCGCAGGCTGGCGCCCGTGGCTTTGGCAACAGCGGCGATCACGCGCTGCCCAAGAGAATCGATGTCGTCTTCCGTCAGGGTACGATCGGACGGCTGGATGGTGACCGAGATCGCCACGCTCTTTCGGCCCGCCTCAACCCGATCGCCCGTGTACACATCGAACACACGGACATCCTTCACCAGCGCCTTGTCGGCACCTTTGGCCGCCCGTACCAGACGGTCCACCTCCACCCCGGACTCGACCAGGAACGCGAAGTCGCGCTCGATCGGCTGGAAGGGGGAGAGCTGGAGCAGCGGGCGTGCTGTGCCGCCCTTCTTCTTGGGCAGTGGCACCGCGTCCACGAACAGCTCGAAGGCGACCATCGGCCCTTCCACCTTCAGCGTTTCCAGGATCGCCGGGTGGATCTCGCCGAATCGCGCCATCACCGTCGGTCCAAGCCGCAGACAGCCGGACCGGCCGGGGTGGTACCAGCCCGGCGCGTCGGTGCTGACCTGAAGGTTCGCCGTGGGCGCCCCCAGCGCCTCCAGAAGCGCCAGAGCGTCGGCCTTGGCGTCGTAGACGTCCACCGCCCTGGTCTTCTCCGACCAGTGGCGCGGCACGGCGCGACCGGCCCGCACGCCCGCGGCCACCTGATCCTGCCCGGTGGGCGTCGGGTCGCGGAAGGCGGGGCCGACCTCGAACAGAGCCACGTCGGGGTACCCGCGGTCGGCGTTGCGCCCGGCGGCCTGGATCAGGTTGGGCAGCACCGACGGGCGCATCACCGTCAGATCGGCGCTGATCGGGTTGACCAGGCGCAGCGCCTCGGCCCCGCCGCCGAACGCCTCGGCGACGCCGGGGGCCAGGAAGGACCAGGTCACCGCCTCGCTCATGCCGCGCGCCGCCAGCACCCGCTTGGCGGTTCCGGTGCGGCGCTGCTTCAGGGTCAGCGCAGGCTTGGTCATGGCGGTCAGGCGGGGCATGGGGGTGGCGGGGATGGCGTCGAAGCCCTTCACCCGCAGCACCTCCTCCACCAGATCCGCCTCCCCGTGGATGTCGGCGCGCCAGGAGGGCGGGACCACCGACAGGGTGCCATGCTCCAGCGGGGCCAGCGTGCAGCCGAGCGCCGTCAGGATGCGCTCCTGCTCCTCCGCCGGCACCGGCACGCCGCCCAGCGTGGCGCAGCGGTCGAGCCGCAGGGTCAGGCTGCGCCGCCACTCCGGCTCGGCTCCGGCGATCACCAGCTCCGAGGGCTCGCCGCCGCACAGGTCGAGGATCAGGCGGGTGGCGCGCTCGGCGCCCTCGATCACCGCGGCGGGGTCGATGCCGCGCTCGTTGCGGTAGCGGGCGTCGCTCTCGATGCCGAGCCGGCGGCCGGTGCGGGCGATCAGCGTCGGGTCGAACAGCGCCGCCTCAAGGAAGACGTTGACCGTCCCTTCCGAGCAGCCGGACGGTTCGCCACCGACGATGCCGGCGATGCCCTCCGCCCGCTCATGGTCGGCGATCACCAGCACCGCCGGGTCGAGCGTGTACTCCTTGCCGTTCAGCGCCTTCAGCGTCTCGCCCTCGCGCGCGAAGCGGGCGACGATGCCGCCTTGCACCTTGTCGGCGTCGAAGACGTGCAGCGGCCGGGCGTTGTCGAAGGTCAGCAGGTTGGTGATGTCGACCAGCGCCGAGATCGGGCGCAGCCCGATGGCCAGGAGCCGGTCCTGCAGCCACTTCGGGCTCGGCCCGTTGCGCACGCCGCGGATGAAGCGGCCGACGAACATGCGGCAGGCGTCCGGCGCCTCGATGGTCACGCCGAGTGGGCTGGGGAAGGCGCCCGGCACCGGCTCCGCCGTCAGAGGCTTCAGCGTGCCGAGCCCGGCGGCGGCGAGGTCGCGGGCGATGCCGCGCACGCCGGCGCAATCGGCCCGGTCGGGCGTCAGGCTGATGTCGATGACCGGGTCGTTGAGCCCCAGCCAGTCCGCGTAGGAGGCACCGACCGGCGCATCCTCGGGCAGCTCGATGATGCCGTTGTGCTCGTCGGACAGCTTCAACTCGCGCTCCGAGCAGAGCATGCCGCGCGACTCCACGCCGCGGATGGTGCCGACCTTCAGGTCGACCCCGGTGCCCGGCACATGGGTCCCCGGCGGGGCGAAGACGCCGCGCAGGCCGGTGCGGGCGTTGGGCGCGCCGCACACCACCTGCACCGGATCCTTGCCATCGCCGACATCCACCATGCAGACGCGCAGCTTGTCGGCGTTCGGGTGCTTCTCCGCCGAGACGACATGGGCGATGCGGAAGGCCGCCAGCTCCTTCGCCCGGTCCTCCACCCCCTCCACCTCCAGCCCGAGCATGGTCAGGCGCTCGACGATCACGTCGAGGGTGGCGTCGGTCTCCAGATGGTCCTTCAGCCAGGACAGCGTGAACTTCATGGGAGCCGGCTCCTTATCGGGTGAGGCCTTGGGCCATCGAGGGCACGTCGAGCGGCACGAAGCCGTAATGCTTCAGCCACCGCAGATCGGCCTCGAAGAAGGTGCGGAGGTCGGGGATGCCGTATTTCAGCATGGCGATGCGCTCGATCCCCATGCCGAAGGCGAAGCCCTGGTAGCGGGTGGAATCCACGCCGCAGGCTTCCAGCACGTTGGGGTGCACCATGCCGCAGCCGAGGATCTCCAGCCAGTCGCCGTAATTGCCGAGCTTCAGCTCGCCCCCCCGGCGGGAGCAGCCGATGTCCACCTCGGCCGAGGGCTCGGTGAAGGGGAAGAAGCTGGGGCGGAAGCGCAGCGGCAGGTCGTCCACATCGAAGAAGGCGCGGCAGAACTCCACGAGGCAGCCCTTCAGGTGCCCCATGTTGGTCGCCTCGTCGATCACCAGCCCTTCCACCTGATGGAACATGGGCGTGTGCGTCATGTCGTAGTCGGAGCGGTAGGTGCGCCCCGGCGCGATGATGCGGATCGGCGGCTTTGCGGTCAGCATGGTGCGGACCTGCACCGGGCTGGTGTGGGTGCGCAGCAGCATCTTCTTGTCGCCGGCGTCCGGCAGATAGAAGGTGTCGTGCATGTCGCGCGCCGGGTGGCCGGGCGGGAAGTTCAGGGCCGTGAAGTTGTGGAAGTCGTCCTCGATGTCGGGACCGTCCGCCACGGTGAAGCCCATCTCGGCGAAGATGGCGGTCAGCTCGTCGATGGTCTGGCTGATCGGGTGGATGCGCCCCTCCGTCTCCGGACGGACGGGGAGCGTGACGTCCAGGCGCTCGGCTTCCAGCCGGCGGGCGAGGTGGGCCTTGGCCAGCTCGGCCTTGCGGCCGTCCAGCGCCAGGGCGATCTCGTCCTTCAGGCGGTTCAGCGCCGCCCCGCGCTCGCGGCGCTCGTCGGGGGACAGGCCGCCCAGCTCCTTCATCAGGCCGGTGATGCGGCCCTTCTTGCCGAGAGCCGCGACCCGCAGCTCCTCCAGCGCCTCGAGGTCGGCGGCGGCGGTCACCTGGGTCAGCAGCTCGGTCTTCAGCGCGTCCAGCATGGCATCCTCGTAGAACGAAAAAAGGGAGCCGCGGCGCCCAGCGCGCGGCTCCCTTCTCGATGTCCGGCGTCGATGACCCGCGGAACGCGGATCAGGCGGCCTTCGCGGTGAGAGCGGCCTGGGCCTTGTCGACCAGGGCCTTGAACGCGTCGGGCTCGCGGGCCGCGAGGTCGGCCAGCACCTTGCGGTCGATCTCGATCCCGGCCAACTTCACGCCGTTGATGAACTTGGAGTAGGTCAGCCCGTGCTGACGAACGCCGGCGTTGATGCGCTGGATCCACAGACCGCGGAAATCGCGCTTCTTGTTGCGGCGGTCGCGGTAGGCGTAGCGAAGCGCCTTCTCGACCTTCTCAAGGGCGATCCGGTAGTTCGTCGAGCCGCGACCGCGGTAGCCCTTGGCGAGCTTGAGGATCTTGCGATGACGGGCGTGGGTGGTGACGCCCCGCTTGACACGTGCCATGGATTAAACCTCCGGTCTCAGGCGTTGCGCAGCCAGTTCTTCAGGATGATGCGGGCGTCCGCATCGCACAGCGTCGTCATGCCGCGGGCGTCCCGCTTCATGTTCGGGCTCTTGTGCTCCAGGCAGTGGCGCTTGTAGGCGGCCTGCGCGCGAACCTTACCGGATGCGGTCACCTTGAAACGCTTCTTGGCGCCGCTCTTCGTCTTGAGCTTGGGCATTTTCGATCCTCTGTCGGGGTGTCGAACCACGGACGGGTGGGCATGCCCCGGGTGTGTCCCGGCCTCGCCGTCCGTTAGAGCGCGGTGTTATACGCGCGCCCCGCGCGCCGCGCAAGGGGAGTCCACGCGGGATCAGGCGTCGAAGAACTCCTCGTCCAGCGTCTTGATGTGCAGCGTCTCCACCACCCGGCAGCCGACGCCGTGGCGGATCAGCAGGCGGGCGAGCTGGGTGCCGTCGATGAGGACGAGACGCTTGCTCAGCAGCTCCGCCGTCTCGCGCGCCGACTGGGTGAAGGTCGAGGTGGTGACGAACAGGCCCTTGCTGGCCTTGTAGCGGTCCAGGCTGCCGAAGAAGTCGCGGATGGCGCCCGAGCCGACGCTGTTGCCCTCGGCGTAGCGCTTGGCCTGGACATAGATGCGGTCCAGCCCCAGCAGATCCTGGTCGATCACCCCGTCCACCCCACCGTCGCCGCTGCCGCCCACCAGGGCCCGGTCGATGTCGGCCACCGACCCGCCATAGCCCATGGCGATCAGCAGCCGCACCACCACCCGCTCGAAAAAGGCCGGCGACGCCGCGCGGATGCGCTGGAGCAAATCGTCGGCCAGCGCCGCTTCGAGCTGGCGATGGGCGGTGCGCATCACCTCGTCGGGGGTGAGCACGGTCTCCGCTTCCAGGCTGGCGGGCGGGGCCGGGGTGCCGGTCTCTTTGGCGGCCTCGGCCTCGGCGTCGCGGTAGCGCTGGAACTCCGGGAAGCGGGACAGGAAGCGGATGTCGATGCGCTCCGGCGGGGCGGCCAGCACCTCGCGCCCGCGCTGGGTGGCGCGGTAATGGGCGCGGCGCGTCCGCTCCACCAGCCCGGCCTTGCCGAGATAGGCGACGGCCCAATGGATGCGGTTGGCGAAGGTCGTCTGCCGCCCGGACGGCAGCAGATGCGTGCGCTCCTCCGCCGTCAGCCCCACGGCGTCGGCCAGCCGCTCCACGCAGTCGGATGTGCGGGTTTCCCCCTCCGCGGTCAGGCGCAGCACAGGGAGCATCAAGGTCTGGAAATCGGGTATCGCCATGCTGTCGCCAAGTCGGGGTGGGAGCGGCATAGTGGCGTAACGCGTCGCACTTCCACAACCGAGATATGGCCCGGTCCCGCGAACCGCTACAGCAACCCCATCCCCTTGAAGCTGGAATGCTTGCCCTTGCCGACGATGATGTGGTCGTGGAGGACCACGCCCACCGCCTGGGCGGCGCGGCCGATCTCCTTGGTCATGTCGATGTCGGCGCGGCTGGGGGTGGGGTCGCCGCTGGGATGGTTATGGACAAGAATCAACGCGCTTGCGCCCAGCTCCAGGGCGCGTTTCACCACCTCGCGCGGGTAGACGGGGGTGTGATCAACGGTGCCGCGCTGCTGCACCTCGTCGGCGATCAGCGCGTTCTTGCGGTCCAGGAACAGCAGTCGGAACTGCTCCACCGGCTCGTGGGCCATGGCGACGGTCAGATAGTCGATCAAGGCGTTCCAGCTCGACAGCACCGGCTTCTTCATCACCTCCGCCTTCATGGCGCGGGTGGCGGCGGCGGCGACCACGCGAAGCGAGGCGACGGCGAAATCGGAATCCATGGAGACGGCACCGACCTTGACCCGGCGCAGCTTTTCCGTCGGCGCGTTGAACACCTGCCAGAGGCCGCCGAAGGTGGCCAGCAGCTCCTTGGCCAGCGGCTTCACGTCGCGGCGCAGGATGCCGTTGCACAGCACCAGCTCCAGGAGCTCGTAATCCTGCAGGGCGCCCGGCCCCCCCTCCAGCAGCCGTTGCTGGAGCCGCCGGCGGTGCCCGGCGTGCGGCGACTCCTCTCCGCGGGGCGAGGACGCGGCGGCGGGATCCGGTGCGTCCAGTCCGGGCAGGGGAGCCTCCGCCAGATCCTTAGGCGCGCGTTTCCTGGGTTTGGCCGCAGCCATGGGACGTACGCTCCGCTCGCACACGATGGTGTGCACTGTAGAGCGTGAGCGCCCTCAATCCTAGAGGGCAGTGTCGCCCCGTCGGCAGGGGAGGGGGTCAGGCGTCGCCGGCCGCTGGGTAGGGCGGCTTGGTATGGCCGGCCGGGGAGAGGGTGAAGATCTCGCAGCCCTCGGCGGTGACGCCGATGGAGTGCTCGAACTGCGCCGACAGCGACTTGTCGCGGGTCACCGCGGTCCAGCCGTCGCCCAGGATCTTCACGTCCTGCCGGCCGGCGTTGATCATCGGCTCGATGGTGAAGAACATGCCCTCGCGCAGCACCACGCCCTGGCCCGGTCGGCCGAAATGCAGCACCGACGGCGGCTCGTGGAAAACCCGGCCAAGCCCATGCCCGCAGAAATCGCGCACCACCGAGAAGCGGTGCGATTCCGCATAGGCCTGGATGGCGTGCCCGATGTCGCCCAGCGTGGCGCCGGGCCGCACCTTGCGGATGCCGATCATCAGCGACTCGTAGGTCACATCGACCAGCCGCCGCGTCTCCTTCGGGATGCTGGTGCCGCACAGATACATGCGGCTGGTGTCGCCGTGCCAGTCGTCCAGGATCACCGTCACGTCGATGTTCAGCGCGTCGCCGTCGCGCAGCCTCTTGTCACCGGGGATGCCGTGGCAAACGACATGGTTGACCGATATGCAGGTCGCCTTGGGGTAGCCGCGGTAGCCGAGCGGGGCGGGGATGGCGCCGTGGTCGCGGATGAAGCGCTCGCACAGCCGGTCCAGCTCGCCCGTGGTGATGCCCGGCTCCACATAGGGGGTGATGAAGTCCAGCGTCTCCGCCGCCAGCCGGCCGGCGCGGCGCATGCCCTCGAAGTCCTCCGGCCCGTGCAGTCGGATGCGGTGGGAATCGAGGTCGGTGTGTTCCACGGGTGTCAGCCTTCGTTCGACGGAATCCGATCGCCGCGTCAGGCGGCGGGACGCAGGGGCAGTGGCCGGTCCAATTCAATAGACTGCGGGGTCAGTGCGCAAGCCCAACACAGCGCCTCCACCCCCGCCGCCCGGGCACGGGCCAAGCCGGCGTCGTAGACGGGATCGATGTCGGCCGCCACCCGGAAATGGTCGCAGTCGCCGCGCTGCACAAGATAGACCATGACCGCCCGCGCCCCGGCGGCGACCATGGCGGCCAGCTCCTCCAGATGCTTGGCCCCGCGCGACGTCACGCAGTCCGGGAATTCGGCGGCGCGACCGCAGCCACGATCCGGCCGGCGCAGATGCACGTTCTTGACCTCGACATAGGCGGGCGGCCGGGCGTCGTCCTCCAGCAGGATGTCGATGCGGGAGTTGCGGCCGTACTTCACCTCGCGCCGCAGCCGGGCATAGCCGGCCAGCTCCGGGATGCGGCCGGCGGCGATGGCCTCGGCGACCAGCGCGTTGGGGTGGCCGGTGTTGACACCGACCAGACCGCCGTCGGCCTCCACCAGCTCCAGCGTCCAGGCGAGCTTGCGCGCGGGGTTGGCGGAGCGCGACAGCCACACCGGCAGTCCCGGCGCGTCCAGCCCCAGCATGCTGCCGGAATTCGGCACATGGGCGGTCACCAGCTCCCCGCCGAGATCGACATCGGCGAGGAAACGCTTGTAGCGGCGGACGAGGCGGCCGGGAACGAGCGGGGCGGGGAAGCGCATGACGGGCGGACCCTACCGCCGCGCATGGCCGGGCGGCAAGAGCGGGGGCGTGACTTTGGCACCGACCGCACGCATTTCCCTTGCTATACCGGAACCGCCGCTGCCACCACGGCCATCCTGGCCAGCCACCCCGTGAGGTCCCGTCGATGAGCGCTGATCACCCCGCTTCCACGAATCCCGCGGTCGCCAACCCCACGGCCGCCGTCCTGGTGATCGGCAACGAGATCCTGTCCGGCCGCACCAAGGACGCCAACCTGCCGCATCTGGGCGAGACGCTGGCCGCCGTCGGCATCCCGGTGCGCGAGGCGCGGGTGGTCCCCGACGTGGAGGCGGAGATCATCGACGCCGTCAACGCCCTGCGCGCCAAGCACAGCTACGTCTTCACCACCGGCGGCATCGGCCCGACGCACGACGACATCACCTCCGACTGCGTCGCCAAGGCCTTCGGTGTCGCCCTGGAACTGAACCCGGACGCGGTGGCACGGCTGGAGGCGCATTACGCGGCGGGCCAGCTCAACGAGGCGCGGCTGCGCATGGCCCGCATCCCCGCCGGGGCCACGCTGGTCGACAACCCCATCAGCGCCGCCCCCGGCTACCGGATCGGCAATGTCTTCGTCATGGCGGGCGTGCCGAACATCATGCGGGCGATGCTGGACGGCGTGCTGCCGACTCTCCAGGGCGGCCCGCCCGTGCACGCGCGGACGGTGAGCTGCGAACTGGCCGAAGGCACCATAGCCGCCGAGCTGGGCGCCTTGCAGGAGCGTTATGGCGATCTGGAGATCGGCAGCTATCCATACTTCCGGGCCGGTTACTTCGGCGTCAGTCTGGTGCTGCGCGGGACGGACGAGGCGCGGCTGGACGCGGCGGCGGCGGAGCTTGCCGACATCGTCCGGCGCCTCGGCGGCACCCCCACCGTCACAGTGGGCGCCAAAGGATAGTCCTCCGAAAATGTGCTTATCACGTATTGTCTTGACCCTGAACAAATCCATGTGACTGGACGGGAGCCTCCTTCATGAAGCCAACCATCATGAAACCGTTCGAGAAGGCCGCCGTCCTGTTCCTGCTGAAGCATCTCGCGTCCGGGGCGGCCGGGGCGATCGTGCTGGGTCTTGGCATCCTGATCCTTGACATCGCGCGGATCGGCACGCTGATCGCCACCAGCGAGCACGGGGTGGTGGCGACGATCATGCTGTTTTTCGGGCTGATCGTGACCTTCGGCAGCGTCGCCATGGGCATCGGCGTGATGACGCTGAACGAGGACCGCCGCCCCTGACCGGGTGACGCTGCGACCGCAGCCTCAGAACGGGCCGACGCTGTCCCACACGAAGACCAGCGCCACGATGACGGCGAGCCATACGGCCGCATAGGGAAGCCATGTTCCCCGGTTGCGCCGCAGCGCCGCTGGTACAACCAATATGGCCACCATCAGCAGCGCCACCAACTGCAGCCAGTTCGCCTCGTCCATCCCGTGTCTCCCGTGCCATACTGTCCGAAACGCCCATATGGGGAACCACGGAGCGTTGCACACGGTCTTGACCCCACCCCACCTTCCGTCATAGCAATGCATATAACACGGCGAGAAACATACGCTCATATGCAACTCGGAAATTGTTTCTTCTTGGAAACAATTGAGCGGTGCGGGTGATCGATCGCCGTTGTTCAATGCGGGCGTGGTGGAACGGTAGACACAGCAGACTTCAATTGGAGTGCCCGCAGGGAAACCCGCGGTGCAGAACCGCTCAAAGTCGGGGAACGCTTCGGATCCATATGATCCATGCCAATCCCGAGCCAAGCTCCAGCCGGTTCATCCGGACGGTGAAGGTGTAGAGACTAGACGGGCGGCACCTAAAATCTTGGGCGTATTCCGCCGGGATCATGGTGAAGGGATAGTCCAGACCACGAACGCCCGGCCCGCCGGGCGGCGGCGAAAGCCGAAGTGGCAGGAAAATCTGCTTTCCGACGCAAAAGGAAGTGCGGGTTCAACTCCCGCCGTCCGCACCACATCCGGGCGGGGGCAGGCGTCAGGCGCCCTGGGTGCGGGCCGACTGCTCCAGCGACTTGATGTGGGACAGGCCGGGCAGGATTTCCGACTTGATGAACTCCAGGCGGCGGTTGGGGCCGCCGCCGCCGCGCGCGAAGCGGGTCTTCCACAGGTTCATCTTCACCTCCAGCCCGCACAGCACGCCACCGATGGTGACGTGGTGGGCGGCGATCAACTCGCGGATTTGCCGGAAGGTCTGGGCGTTGATGTCCTTCCAGAAGTCGCGCGTGCGGTTGTCGAAGCTCTCGAATCGGCCGGTGATCGAGGTCGAGATGTCCGTCAGATCGCGGCTGATCTCGTCCAGCATCTTGCACTGGCGCGAATCGCGCTTGACCTCCTGCGACGAGCGCACTTCGGACATCCAGGTCAAGAACTTCTCCACCTCGGGCACGATCTGGTCGAGGCATTTGCGGAAATACGCCAGCGACAGGAAGATATCGCCGTACTCTTCCAGGAATTGCGGAATCTCGTGCAGCGCCACGTCCAGCCGGTCGGCCATCATCCGCAGATTGCGCAGCGCCTCGTCCTTGTTGGGAGTGGCGAACATCCGGATCAGGTCGTCGACGCTGTTGATGTTCAAATCTTCCGACCCGTAGACGCATTCGATCAGCGGGCGGGTGAAGACGCGCATGTACTGGGTCAGTTCGGCCTTCTTCTTGGCCGACAGGGTCAGCGCCTCGTGATCGTTGACGTTGATGTTGAGACGGCGCAGCTCGATGCGGGAGGTGTAGACGTCGAAGCTGGCGGCCTGCGCGATCTTGTCGATCTTCATGAGGTCGCGTTCGACCTGCTCCTGGTACGACTCGAAATAGACGGCCACCTGCCGCGGCGCGACCTGGCCGCTGCCGGCCTGGACGTCGTTGAACATCTCTATGACGGTCTGCAACCGCACATTCTTGATCAGGCGCGCGTGTTGGAGCCCCGGCGTTTCCAGCGGAAGCGCCGACAGGGGCATGATGTGCAGGGAGTCACGCGCCTCGTCGTTCCAGGCACGGCGGCGGGGGGCCTGTTCCTGGGCGGGTGCCGACGCTGCCTGACCGTCGCTGTCCTCGTGCCGGTCATCCACGGCTTCGTCTCACACACTCGCTGGGCTGGCAATATGCTCACCCATGATAACCCGAAGCCGTGGCGTGGCAAGAGCCGAAGGCCGGAGCCGCGGCCACGTCTCCGGGTTCACCGGGAAGCGCGTTCAGTGGACGCTGAGCGGTTCCATGTCGTTCTGGCGCACCGTGGCGAAGGCCACGTCGCGCGCGGGAAGCACGGTCAGGGGAGTGCCGTCGGCCGCATGGATGGCGAAGGCCGCCGCTCCCTCGACCGTCACCGGCTTCACATAGGCCACATGGTCGACGCCGAAGGTGGCGAAGTCCTGCGGGGAGAGCTGGCGGAGGACGTTGATGCTGGGATGGTTCATGATCGCTTGTCTTTCGCGAGGTCGAATGGCGTGACCAGCCGAGCGGGGCCGGGTGCCGGGAGGCGGATCCGGCCCGTCTCTCAGCCGCCGGTGCGTTCGGGCGACACGTCGATGGTCCGAGCCTGTGATCCGTCAACGTCGCCGGGCCTGGGCTGTTCGATCTTGATCGTGCGGACCTTCGGTTCCGGCAGGGGGCGCTTCAGGTCGATGTTCAGGAGACCGTTGTCGATGCTGGCCCCCACCACCTCGATCCCCTCGGCGAGCACGAAGCTGCGCTGGAACTGCCGCGCCGCGATGCCGCGGTGCAGGTAGATGCGCGACTTGTCGTCCTGCTGACGGCCGCGGATGACGAGCTGGTTGTCCTCGATCTGGACCGAGAGGTCCTCGGCGGTGAAGCCCGCCACCGCCAACGTGATCCGCAGCCCGTCGTCACCGATCTGCTCGATGTTGTAGGGCGGATAGCCTTCGGCGGAATTCTTGGCGATGCGGTCGAGCGTGCGCTCGAACTGATCGAAGCCAAGCAGAAGGGGACTGTTGAACAGGGAAAGACGTGTGGACATGCGCAGCCTCCTCGAAGGGCGAGCGAGTTGCAGCGTGGGCCCGTCACCCGGCGCCCATTTCGCATCGCGGCCCGGCCGAGGCCGGCACCGACAGCCCATTAGATGGTCGCTCCGCCGTCCCGGTCAAGGCGAACCTGGAGGCGTCATCGGCTCCGGAACAGGCGACCGAAGAATCGCGCAGGCCCGGGCGGCAGCGCCTGCACGTCGAAGACGCAGCCGTAGCCGGCGATCTCCCCGGCGTTCTCTTCGGGTGGCAACTCGCCGGTGGGCGGTCGGGTGCGGGCGGCATCGCCGTCGGTCCGGTGCGCCAGCGCCTCGTTGATGCGGGCGAACGCCTCGATGTCCTTGATGTGCAGCATGGCCGGTCCATCCAGAAAGCGCCCTGGAAGGCGCCCCACGAAGCGCTATTGTGCACCGCAGCGTGACCGGACGCCAGCGAACGACGGCTGAAACCGCCCGTCAATGCGCGACTTGCGGTCGCAAGGGGGGGTGCGCCGGCTCGCGCACCGTCAGCATCAACGCGAATCCGATCACGAAGAAGACCAGCACCGACGCCATCCCCGCCCGCTGGCTGGCAAAGGCCTCCGTCGCGAATCCCAGCGCCAGAGGACCCACGAAGCCCACCGCCCGGCCGGTCAGGCTGTACAGACCGAACATCTCCGTCACCATGCCCGGCGGCGCCATGCGCGCCATGAAGGAGCGCCCCGCCGCCTGCGCCGGCCCGAAGAAGATGCCGAGCCCCAGCGCGAACACCCAGAACCACAGTTTCTCCGTCACCATCAGCAGCGCCGCCCCGGTCAGCACCAGCGCGAAGACGCTGACCAGGATGACCCGCTTGGCCCCGAACCAGTCGTCGAGCCACGCGAAGCCGATGGCGCCCGTGCCGGCGAACACGTTCAGCACGATGGCGAAGATCACGATCTCCTCGAAGCTCATCCCGAAGGTGCCGGCGGCGTAGATGCCGCCGAAGGCGGTGATGGTGTTGATGCCGTCGCGGTACAGCGCGCTGGCGATGAACCAGCGCACGAGATTCCCTTCGCCGCGCAGATAGCCCAGGGTGCGGCGGAACATGCCGATCCCGTCGCGCACCGCCGTCGCCAGCGGCAGTCCGGTGGCCGGCGCGTCGGGCACGAACAGGAACAGCGGCAGCGCGAACACGGCGTACCACACGGCCACCAGCAGGGAGGTGGCGCGTACGTTCGCCTGCGCCTCGGTGCCGACCCAGCCGATGAACAGCCCGTCCGCCTGCACGAAGCCGAACAGCGCCAGCACAAGGCAGGCCAACCCGCCGAAATAGCCCACGCCCCAGCCCCAGCCGGAGATCCGCCCCAGCATGTGCGGCGGCGACAGCGCCGGCAGCATGGCGTTGTAGAAGACGCCGGCCAGCTCGAACGCGGTGGTGGCGACCGCCACCCCGACCAGCGCCAGCAGCACGTTCGACGGATCCGGCCGCACCCACCACAGCGCCACCGTCGCGACGAGGCAGATGCCGGTGAACATGCCCAGCCAGGGCTTGCGCCGGCCGGCCTGGTCGGCGATGGCGCCCAGCATCGGGCTGAGCACCGCGATCGCCAGGCCGGAAATGGCCATGGCGCGGCTCCAGGCGGCCGTTCCGGCCACCTCGCTCTCGGCCACCGCGCTGGTGAAATAGACGGAGAAGATGAAGGTGCCGACGACCGTGTTGAAGGCCGACATCGCCCAGTCGTACAGGCACCAGGCAGCGACCGCCCGCCGGTCGAGCGTCATGCCGCGGCCGGCGGGACGGCGGCGATGCGCACCGGAATCAGGGCGTTGATGGTGGCGCGCTGCTCGTCCATCCGGCCATCGATGCGGGCCAGCAGGTTGGACATGAGGGACAGGGTGGACTTGATCTCGGCGACGTCGCGCTTCACGGCCGCGATGTCGTTCTCCATGCGGTCCATGCGTTCTTCCATGCGGTCCATCCGCGTTTCCATCCGGTCCATGCGCTCGTCGTTGGTCATGCGCCGCTCCTCGATCCCGCGATTAGGATTGTATGCTTTCCCAGGGACGGATTCAACCGGGAGGGGCGCCGAGGCCGAAGGCGATCTGGTTGGCGTCGTAGCGGGCGAGGATGGTCAGCCGGTCGCCGGGGGTCACCGGGATCGGCCGCTCGAAGAAGGCGATGGCCTGCTTCCAGTGGTTGGTGCGGCTGCGGCTGGCGGAGTGGTAGACGACCTCCTCGTCCATGAACAGATCGAACCAGAAGGCCACGCCGTGGGCGATTCCGGCCGCGGTCGCCGTCACCACGACGCTGCGCTCGCCCTCCTCCGGCATGGTCCGGGTGAAGTCGAAGTCGAGTGCCGTGAAATCATCGGACAGCCGCACATGCGCGTCCGCCGCGAGGTCGATGGGCTGGTAGCCGGGGGAGCGGAAGACGTCCATCGCCGACATGTCGAAGCCCTCGATCTCCCGCACCGGGTTGATGCGGGCGAGCTCCGGCGCCTCCACCAGCATGCCGTAGACGGTGCTGGCGCGCGGGATGATGGCGGCGCCGGGCTTGACCAGATGGGTGCGCGCGTGCTGCAGCACCGACAGCATGCGCGGGGCCAGCATGCCGATGTTGATCAGCTCCGACACGAAGACGTCGGCCTTCTCCGGCAGCTCCGCGCCGACCGTCAGCCGGGTGGAGAGGGTGGGGACGACGGTCACGCGGTCGGCGTAGCCGTTGCGGGCCACGCTCTCCGCCGCCACGCGGGCCAGCACCGGGTTGACCTCGCAGGTCACGACCTTCCGCGCGCCCGCCCGCGCCGCCATCATGGCGACGATGCCCGACCCGGTGCCGATCTCCAGAACCAGACTGTCCGGCGTGACCGCCCGCCGCAGGGCGGCGTCGTAGGCATGGTTGCGCTCATGGTCATTGATCATCGGCAGGTGCCAGGCGGGCACCGCGTTGGAATGGATCAGCCGGCGGGTGAACTGCACCATGTGGTGCTCGGGGGCGAGCGCGCGGGCGGCCTCGATGGCCTCGATGGCCTCCTCCGCCCGGTCCAGGCTGTGCAGCGCGTGGGCCAGCCCGACATGGGCGGGCACGAAGCCCGGTGCGTGCTCCAGGACCGTGCGGAAGGCCGCCTCCGCCTCGTCCAGCCGACCCAGCGTGGACAGCGCTTCGGCGAGGTTGTACCGCGCTTCCAGATAGTCGGGCTCCAGCCCCAGGGCCTGGCGCAGCAGCGCCTCCGCCTCCTCCAGCCGGCCGAGGTCGCGCAGGGTGGCGGCCAGGAAGTTCAGCATCTCCGGCGCCTCGGGCCGCAGCGCCAGGGCGGTGCGGAAGCAGGCCTCCGCCTCCTCCAGCCGTCCCAGCGCCTTCAGGACGTTGCCCAGATTGCCATGCGATTCCGGCAGCCGGCCGTTGGCCTCCACCGACCGGCGGAAGGCCGGCTCGGCCTCCGCCACCCGGTCGAGCTGGAAGAGCAGGCTGCCGCGGCTGTTGTGGATCGACGGATCGGACGGATCGGCCTCCGCCGCCTCGTCCAGGATCCCCAGCGCCGCGTCGGTGTTGCCGGTGCGGGCGGCGACCAGCGCCAGGATGTGCAGCGCCTGGGCGTTGCGTGGTTCCCCCGCCAGCACGGCCCGCGCCGCGGCCTCCGCACCCGGCAGGTCGCCACCGCGGAACAGGCGGACGGCGTCGGAGAGGCTGGGGCTGGCGTCGGTCATCGGGAGCATCCTTCCGGGGGGCGGACGGCCCACCATACGCGAAAGGTCCGCACCCGGAAGCCCCGTCACGGCGCCGGGAGGAAACGTTTCCCCACTTGGTTGCGCCGGTGCAACGGCCCTGCCTTTCGGCCGGATCGGGGGCTCAGAGCGGGTTCGGCCCCGGTGCCAGGGCCTTCGCCGTCCGGAACAGGCGCTCGCGGCGCAGGTCGGCGTGGTGGCGCTGCAAGACCTCCAGGGCCGCGGGGTGGTCGCGCGCGATCAGGTCCAGGATGAAGGCATCCGGATCCAGCGCGGTGATGCCGTAAGGACACAGCGTCCGGGGTGGAAAATCCCGCCGGTTCCAGGTGACGATGGTGTCCGCACCCGCGACGATGGCGGCGGCCAGCACATGGCGGTCGGCGGGATCGGGGAGGGAGAGGGCGGGGACGAGCCGGTGGTGACCGTCGATCCGCCCCTCGGGCAGGGCGTCATCGAGACGCAGCGCGCCGCCGGAGCGCCGGTGCAGCGCCGTCTCGCATTCATTGACGATGTCGTCCGTCCACAGGGCGCGGAAGAGGCTGGCGTGGGCGAGCGCCAGCAGCAGGCCCCGCAAGGGCGGGCCGAACAGCACGCAGGCGTCGAGCAGCGCGGTCGGTGGGCGTGGCGCCGTCATACGCCGGCCTCCCACGCGAAAGGGGGCGGGCCTTTCGACCCGCCCCCCGACGCGACACGCATCCGCTTCGATCCGGTCACACGTCCAGCAGCAGCCGGCGCGCGTCCTCGATGCACTCCTTCACGCGGACGAGGAAGGTCACCGCCTCCTTGCCGTCGATGATGCGGTGGTCGTAGGACAGGGCCAGGTACATCATCGGCCGCACCTCGACCTTGCCGTTCACCACGACCGCGCGGTCCATGGTCTTGTGCATGCCCAGGATGCCCGACTGCGGCGGGTTCAGGATCGGCGTCGACATCAGCGAGCCGTAGACGCCGCCGTTGGAGATGGTGAAGGTGCCGCCCGTCAGGTCGGCGATCGACAGCTTGCCGTCGCGCGCCTTGCGGCCGAGATCGCCGATGCCCTTCTCGACACCCGCGAAGTCGAGCGCGTCGGCGTCGCGCAGCACCGGCACGACGAGCCCCTGCGGCGTGCCGACGGCGACGCCGATGTCGTAGTAGTTCTTGTAGACGAGCTCGTCGCCCTCGATCTCGGCATTGACCGCCGGCAGCTCCTTGAGCCCCGCGATGCAGGCCTTCACGAAGAACGACATGAAGCCCAGACGCGCGCCGTGCTTCTTCTCGAAATCGTCCTTCAGCCGGTCGCGCAGCGCCATCACGTTGGTCATGTCCACCTCATTGAAGGTGGTCAGCATGGCGGCGGTGTTCTGCGCTTCCTTGAGGCGGTTGGCGATGGTGCGGCGCAGCCGCGTCATCTTCACCCGCTCCTCGCGGTCGGCCTTGAGGCGCGGACCGGTGGGCGAGGCAGGCTTGGCGGCCGGCGCGGCGGCGGCCGGGATCGACGAGATCGCGGCCAGCACGTCTTCCTTGGTCGCGCGGCCGTCCTTGCCGGTCGGCTGGATGGACGCGGCGGAAACACCCTTCTCCTCGGCGAGCTTGCGCGCGGCCGGACCGGAGGCGGCGAGATTGGCGCCCGCAGGCGCGGCGGCAGGCGCCGGCGCAGCGGCAGGAGCCGGTGCCGGCTTCGGCGCCGCGGGAGCTGCAGCCTTCGGCGCGGCGGCGCCAGCGGCCCCCGCCTCGATGTGACAGAGCACGCCCCCCACCTGAACGGAGGCGCCCTCCTCCACGGCGAGCTCGGCGATGGTGCCGGCGACGCTGGCATTCACCTCGACAGTGACCTTGTCGGTCTCGAGTTCGCACAAGGGCTGGTCGACGGCGACCGCATCGCCCGCCTTCACCAGCCACTTGGCAACGGTCGCCTCGGTGACCGATTCGCCCAGAGCCGGAACCTTGATTTCGACGGCCATGACTACAATTCCTCTTCTCTACCCGCGCTCAACCGACGGTGAGGGCGCGGTCGACCAGATCGGCCTGTTCCTTGAGATGATTGCGCGCCGACCCGGTGGCGGGCGACGCAGCTTCGGGACGGCCGACATAGATCGGCCGCTTCGCCTTCGCCTCGATGTTCGCCAGCGCGCGCTCGATGCGACGGTCGACGAAGTGCCAGGCGCCCATGTTCTCGGGCTCCTCTTGGCACCACACGATATCGGCGTTCGGATACTGCGCGAGCCGCACGCCGAGCCGCGTGAACGGGAACGGGTACAGCTGCTCGATTCGCAGGATGGCGATGTCGTCGATCTTGCGCTTGCGCCGCTCGGCCACGAGATCGAAGTACACCTTGCCGGAGCACAGGATGACCCGGCGCACCTTGTCGCCGGCGACCAGCTGGTCGGTCTCGATGAGGATGCGGCGGAACGAACTGCCCGGACCGAAATCGGCCAGCGACGAGACGCAATCCTTGTGACGCAGCAGCGACTTCGGCGTCATCACCACCAGCGGCTTGCGGAACGTCCGACGCATCTGCCGGCGCAGCGCGTGGAAGTAATTGGCCGGCGTCGTCGGGTTGATGACCTGCCAGTTGTCCTCGGCGGAGAGCTGCAGGTAGCGTTCGAGCCGCGCCGAGCTGTGCTCCGGACCCTGGCCCTCGTAGCCGTGCGGCAGCAGCATGACGAGGCCCGACATGCGCAGCCACTTGCTCTCGGCCGAGCAGATGAACTGGTCGATGATGACCTGCGCGCCGTTGGCGAAGTCGCCGAACTGCGCTTCCCACAGGACGAGCGCATTGGGTTCGGCCAGCGAGTAGCCATACTCGAAGCCCAGTACGCCCGCCTCGTTCAGCGGGCTGTCGATCACCTCGTAACGCGCCTGGCCCTCGGCCACGTGGTTGAGCGGCACGTACTTGGCCTCGGTCGCCTGGTCGACCAGCACCGAATGGCGCTGCGAGAAGGTGCCGCGGCCGGAATCCTGGCCGCTGAGACGCACCGGTGTGCCTTCCATCAGGAGCGTGCCGAAAGCCAGCGCCTCGCCGGTCGCCCAGTCGATGTTCTCGCCCGTGTCGATCGTCTTCCGCTTCTCCTGGAGCTGACGCACGATCTTGCGGTTGAGGTCGAAATCCTTCGGCGGCTCCGAGATCGCCTGGCCGACGGCCCTCAGCTTGTCGAGATCGACGGCGGTGACGCCCTTGCGATCCTCCTCGCCCGGCGCGACGGTGAAGCCCGCCCACTTGCCTTCGAGCCAGTCGGCCTTGTTGGGCTTGTAGTTGGTCGCGGCCTCCAGCGCCTTGTCGAGCTTCTCGCGCAGGCTCGTGTCCATGGCGGCGACCTCGTCGGCCGTCACCACGCCCTCGGCCTCCAGCTTCGCGGCGTAGACTTCCTTCACCGAACGATGCGCGCCGATCTCCTTGTACATCAGCGGCTGGGTGAACATCGGCTCGTCACCCTCGTTGTGACCGTGCCGGCGGTAGCAGAACATGTCGATGACGATGTCGCGCTTGAAGTGCTGGCGGAACTCGGTCGCGATGCGCGCGACGTGGACCACGGCCTCGGGATCGTCGCCGTTCACGTGCAGGATCGGCGCCTGCACGATCTTGGCGACTTCCGTGCAATAGGGACCGGAACGCGATTCGGTCGGCAGGGTCGTGAAGCCGATCTGGTTGTTCACGATGAAATGGATCGTGCCGCCGATGCGGTAGCCCGCGAGATCGGAGAGATCGAGGCTCTCGGCGACCAGGCCCTGGCCCGCGAAGGCCGCGTCGCCGTGCATCAGAATGCACATGACCTGGCTGCGGTCGGTGTCGCCGCGCTGGTCTTCCTTGGCGCGTGCCTTGCCCAGGATGACCGGGTTCACCGCTTCGAGATGCGAGGGATTGGGCGACAGCGAGAGATGGATCACGTTGCCGTCGAACTCGCGGTCGGCCGAGGCGCCCAGATGATACTTCACGTCGCCCGAGCCGCGCATTTCCTCGGGCTGCGAGGAGCGGCCCTGGAACTCGGAGAACAGCGCCGTGTAGCTCTTGTGCATGACGTGCACGAGCGTGTTGAGGCGGCCGCGATGCGGCATGCCCAGCATCACTTCCTTCACGCCGAGCTGGCCGCCGCGCTTGAGGATCTGCTCGATGCCGGGGATCAGCGATTCGCCGCCGTCGAGGCCGAAGCGCTTGGTGCCGACGAACTTCACGTGCAGGTAGCGCTCAAGACCCTCGGCCTCGCCGACCCGCTCGAGGATCATCTTGCGGCCGGTGACGGTGAACTCGGTGTGGTTCTCGATATGCTCGATGCGCTCCTGGATCCACGCCTTCTGGTCGGGATCGGAGATGTGCATGAACTCGACGCCGATCTTGCCGCAATAGGTCTTGCGCAGGCGCTCCATGATCTGGCGCAGCGTCGCGGATTCACCCAGCGCCAGCGAGCCGAAGATCAGGATGGGACGATCCCAGTCGGCCGCGCCGAAGCCGTAGGTCGCGGGATCGAGCTCGCGATGCGGCGCCTGGCGCACGAGACCGAGCGGGTCGAGGTCGGCTTCCAGATGGCCGCGGATGCGGTAGGCGCGGATCAGCATCAGCGCCCGCGCCGTGTCCTGCGCGGCGGCGCGGATCTCTTCCTCGGTCTTGCCGGCAATCGCCGGTGCGGCAGCGGCGGCGGCCTTGCCGCCCTTGACGTTGCGGTTGGCCGCGGGCGGCACCGCGTCGGGATCGACCGCGCCGATCACCCGGGGGCCGTTGGGCGCCCACGACGCGCCGCGCACCTCGGCGAGCACGTCGCCCTTCTGCTCGGCCAAGGCGCCGAAGAAGGTCTGCCACTCGGCGTCCACCGACGACGGGTCGGCGAGGAACTTCGCATAGAGTTCCTCGATGAAAGGCGCGTTTGCGCCGAACAGGAACGACGTCTGTTCTGCTCTCATGGCCCTTACTCCCTGGCCCGTAACCGTTTGCCGCCTGGCAGAGGCTTGGCGGCCCGTATCGCTTGTCAGCCCTTCATGGCCTTAAGCATTTCATCGCCCAAAGCCGCGGGTGACTCCGCAACCCTGATGCCAGCCGCGCGCATGGCCTCGACTTTGAATTCGGCCGTGTCGTTGCCGCCCGAGATCACCGCACCGGCATGACCCATGCGGCGGCCCGGAGGCGCCGTGCGGCCGGCGATGAAGCCGACCACCGGCTTCTTCGTGCCCGACGCCTTCAGGAACTCCGCGCCCTTCACCTCGGCGTCGCCGCCGATCTCGCCGATCATCACGATGCCCTCGGTCTCGGGATCGCGGATGAACATGTCGAGGCACTCGATGAAGTTCGTGCCGTTCACCGGATCGCCGCCGATGCCGATGCAGGTCGTCTGGCCGAGACCGGCCGCCGTGGTCTGCGCCACCGCTTCGTAGGTGAGCGTGCCCGAGCGCGAGACGATGCCGATCTTGCCGCGCTTGTGGATGTGGCCCGGCATGATGCCGATCTTGCACTCGCCGGGCGTGATGACGCCGGGGCAGTTCGGGCCGATCAGCCGCGACTTCGACGCGGTGAGCGCGCGCTTCACCTTGACCATGTCGATCACCGGGATGCCCTCGGTGATGCAGACGATCAGGGGGATCTCGGCGTCGATCGCCTCGAGGATCGAATCGGCCGCGAAGGGCGGCGGAACGTAGATCACCGACGCGTTGCAGCCGGTCTTCTCGACCGCCTCGGCCACGGTGTCGAACACCGGCAGGTCGAGATGCTTGGAGCCGCCTTTGCCCGGCGTCACGCCGCCGACCATCTTGGTCCCGTAGGCGATCGCCTGCTCGGAATGGAAGGTGCCCTGCGAGCCGGTGATGCCCTGGCAGATGACCTTGGTGTTCTTGTCGACCAGGACGGCCATCAGTTGCTCTCCTTCACGGCCTTGACGATCTTCTCGGCGGCGTCCGCGAGGTTCTCCGCCGAGGTGATCTTGAGGCCCGATTCCTTGAGGATCTTCTTGCCGAGGTCGACGTTCGTGCCTTCCAGCCGGACGACCAGCGGAACGTGCAGGTTGACCTCGCGCGCCGCAGCCACGACGCCCTCGGCGATCACGTCGCAGCGCATGATGCCGCCGAAGATGTTGACCAGGATGCCCTCGACGTTGGGATCCTTGAGGATGATCTTGAAGGCCGCCGTCACGCGCTCCTTGGTGGCGCCGCCGCCGACGTCGAGGAAGTTGGCGGGCTCCGAGCCGTAGAGCTTGATGATGTCCATGGTGGCCATCGCGAGGCCCGCGCCGTTCACCATGCAGCCGATCTGGCCGTCGAGCTTGACGTAGTTCAGCGCGTACTTGGCGGCCTCGGTCTCGGCGGGATCCTCTTCGTCGACGTCGCGCAGCTCTTCCACGTCCTTGTGACGGTAGAGGGCGTTGTCGTCGAAGTTCATCTTGGCATCGAGCGCAACGATGTCGCCGGCGCCGGTCACGACCAACGGATTGATTTCGATCAGCGAGGCGTCGAGATCGACATAGGCCTTGTAGAGATTGCCCAGCAGCGTCGTGAAGGCGCCGACCTGCTTGCCGCTGAGGCCGAGCGCGAACGCGATCTTGCGGCCCTGATAAGCCTGGTAGCCGGCGGCCGGATCGATCGCCTGGGTGACGATCTTCTCGGGCGTCTCGTGCGCCACGGTCTCGATGTCCATGCCGCCCTCGGTCGAGGCGACGACGGCGATGCGGCCGACGGCGCGATCCACCAGCATCGACAGGTACAGCTCGCGTTTGATGTCGCAGCCGTCCTCGATGTAGAGGCGCTTCACGGTGCGGCCCGCCGCGCCGGTCTGCTTGGTCACCAGATCCTGGCCCAGCATCGCCGCCGCCTGCGCGCCGACATCGTCGACCGACTTGGAGATCCGGACGCCGCCCTTGCCCTTCGGATCGTTCTTGAAGTGACCCTTGCCGCGTCCGCCGGCATGGATCTGCGCCTTCACGACCGTGACCGGACCGCCCAGCTTGCGGGCGACGTCCATCGCCTCGTCTTTGGTGTAGGCGACACCGCCCTTCAGCAGGGGGATGGCGAATTTGGCCAGGAGCGCCTTGGCCTGATACTCGTGGATATTCATGGGGTCCTATCGTTGGGACGGCGTGTGAACCGCGGCCCCTCAGTTTTTAAACGCAACTGACCAAGGGATGCGGCACTTTATGAGCGCCACAGGCCCTTGGCAACGAAGGATCGATGAACCTTCCGGGTCGTTCGACGAAAGTCGAAAGACCCTACTTTCTCAACGGCCAACGATTTTGTTGGTGGCGTCGATCAGCGACTGCACGGCGGCGACCGACTTGTCGAACATCGCCTTTTCGTCGGCGTTGAACTCGACCTCGACGATGCGCTCGACACCCTTGGAGCCGATCACGACCGGCACGCCGATGTAGAGGCCCTTCACGCCGTACTCGCCGTTCAGCTTGGCGGCACAGGGAATGACGCGCTTCTTGTCCTTGAGGAAGGACTCGGCCATCGCGATGGCCGACGCGGCCGGGGCGTAGAAGGCCGAGCCGGTCTTGAGATGAGCCACGATCTCGGCGCCGCCGTCGCGGGTGCGCTGGACGATCGCCTCGAGGCGCTCCTTGGTGGTCCAGCCCATGTCGACCAGATCGTGCAGCGAAATGCCGCCGACCGTCGAGTAGCGCAGCAGCGGGACCATCGTGTCGCCGTGGCCGCCCAGCACGAAGGCCGTCACGTCCTCGACCGACACGTTGAACTCCTCGGCGAGGAACAGGCGGAAGCGGGCGCTGTCGAGCACGCCGGCCATGCCGACGACCTTCTCGGGCGCGAAGCCGGTGACTTCCTGCATCAGGCCGACCATCGCGTCGAGCGGGTTGGTGATGACGATGACGAAGGCGTTCGGGGCGTGCTGCTTGATGCCCTTGCCGACCGAATCGATGACCTTGGCGTTGATGCCGACGAGGTCGTCGCGGGTCATGCCGGGCTTGCGCGGCACGCCGGCGGTGACGATCACGACGTCGGCGCCCTCGATGTCCTTGTAGTCCGAGGAGCCGCTGTACTTGGTGTCGAAGCCCTCGACCGGGCTGAGCTGGGCGATGTCGAGCGCCTTGCCCTTGGCGGTGCCTTCAGCGGCAGGAATGTCGAACAGGACGACGTCGCCCAGTTCCTTCTGGCCGGCGAGCAGCGCGAGCGTGCCGCCAATCTGTCCGGCGCCGATCAGCGCGATCTTCTTGCGAGCCATGCGAAAAACTCCCGTTCTTAAAGGCGCCGCGTGGTAGCGCGATTCGCCCCAGGCAGCAAGGCAGACAGGGTTCAGACGGGGTGTTTCGCCAGGTGCGCCAACAGCAGATCGGTCGCCTTGCCGGGGGCCTGGTCCATCACGAAATGGCCGACGCCGGGCAGCACTTCCATGGCGAAGGACGGCTTCACGAAATCCGCCGTGCCGTAGGCCGCGTCGGGTCCGACCGTCGCGTCGGCATCGCCCCATATATAGAGCGTCGGCACCGCGATGGTGCCGATATCCGCGGCCAGCCCCTTGTTGGAGCGATACCAGGCGAGAGCCGCTTCGAGCGCTTCGGGATTGCCCAGCACCGACAGATGCTCCTCCAGCGCCTCGGACGGCACGCCCTGCCCGAACAGTCCGTCGCGCAGGCGCTTGGCGTTGTCGGCCAGCAGCAGCTTGCCCGTTTCCGGCTCGAGAAAGGCGCGGTGGTGGCGCGAGCGATGCTTCTGGTCGCCGTCTTCCTTGAGCAGCGCCTGACGAAAGGATTGCGGATGCGGCCGCGACAGGATGGTGAGCGAGGCCAGGCGATCGGGATGGGCGCCGGCAACGCCCCACGAAACCTGGCCACCCCAGTCATGGCCGACCTGGTGGAAGCGCTTGCCCTCGTAGCCGGCGGCCGCCGCGATCTCGATCGCGTCGTTGACCAGCCTTTCAAAGGCGTAGTTGGAAAGATCGGCCGGATCGGGCCGCGCACCGGCCGAATAACCGCGCTGGTCGGGCGCCACGGCGCGATAGCCGTGGGACGCCAGCGCCGGCAGGGCCGCGCGCCAGCTGTGCCGCGATTCGGGAAACCCGTGCAGCATCAGCACGAGCGGCCCACCGACCGGACCCTCGACATAAGCGGTGAATGTCAGGCCCGATCGGGTCTTCATCTCAACGGTCTCGGTCATCGACCGATCAGACACCGTTGGCTTTGAACCAGGCAAGCGCCTTCTTCCACGCGTCTTCCGCCTGCTCCTTGCGATAGGTCGGACGGTAGTCCGCGTTGAAGGCGTGCGGCGTGTCGGGATAGGTGTCGATCTGCGACTTCTGGGCCGCCGGGCTGCCGGCCTTCAGCGCCGCGCGCATCCGGTCGACGGTATCGTTCGGGATGCCGGTATCCGCACCGCCGTAGAGGCCCAGCACCGGCGCCTTCAGATCCTTGGCGATGTCGACCGGGTGCTTCGGCGTCAGCGGCGTCGATTCGCCGACGACGCGGCCGTACCAGGCGACACCCGCCTTGAGCCCTGCATTGTAGGCGGCATAGAGCCAGACGATGCGGCCGCCCCAGCAGAAGCCGGTGATGCCGAGCTTTGCGGTGTCGGCCTTGCCTTCGCCCTTGGCGAACGCGACCGTCGCGTCGATGTCGCCCATGACCTGCTCGTCGGGCACTTTGGCCACGATCTCGCGCAGCAGCGCCTGCACGTCGGTCAGGGACTTGGGGTCGCCCTGGCGAAAATAGAGTTCCGGCGCGATGGCGTAGTAACCGGCCTTGGCGAAACGGCGGCAGAGATCGGCGATGTGCGCGTGGACGCCGAAGATCTCCTGCACGACGACAATGGTGCCGAAGCCCTGGCCCGATGCCGGCATGGCGCGATAGGCGTGCATGTCCTTGCCGTCCTTGGTCTTCACCTTGACCGTGCCCGCGGTGAGCCCGTCGGCCGGCGTGGTGATCATCGTCTGCGCCTGGATGGGCTGGACCGACAGAGCGAAGGTGGTACCCAGCGCCGCGCCGGTCGCCGTCGCCTTCAGCGCGTTGCGACGCGACAGGCCGCCTTCGGTCAGGGAAATCATGCGATCACCGTCCATGTGTTGCCTCCTGCTTCTGAAAAACGCTGCAGAGCCTATGCTGCGGCAGGACCCGGCCACAATCACAATTAGGCGATGTGCTCCAGGTTCAGATACTCCGGGCTCTGCATTTCCATGAGGCGCGACACGGTGCGCTGGAACTCGAAGGAGCCGTCGCCTTCGGGATAGAGGCCGTTGGGGTTCGACGCCGCCGAGCAGATGAACTTCACTTTCTTCTCGTAGAAGGTGTCGATCATCGTCACGAATCGAACCGCCTTGTCGCGGCTGTCCGGCCCCATCTTCGGTACTTCGGCCACGATCACGGTATGGAAATTGTCGGCGATGCAGAGGAAATCCGCCGCGCCCATGGGCCTCGCGCACCAGTCCATGAAATGCGCCATGGCGACGCCGGGCGCTGCGCGCGGCACCTCGACGTCGCGGCCCTGCGTGCGCAACACGCGCGGCTCGCCGTCGGCGCCGTTGCTCAGGGCGCGGAAAGCATCGTCGAGCTTCTTGGTGGCCCAGGCGCCGAGCGGCGTCAGGTAGAGATCGAGCTCGCGCAGCCGGCCCATGCGGTAATCCTGCGCCCCGCCCAGCTCCAGCACTTCGAGCCGCTGCTTCACCAGCTCGATGAAGGGCAGGAAACGGTCGCGCTGCAGGCCGTTCTTGTAGAGATCGTCCGGCGCGCGGTTGGAGGTGGCGATCACCGTGATCCCCTCGGCGAACAGCGTCTCGAACAGGCGTCCGAGGATCATCGCATCGGCGATGTTGGTCACCTGGAACTCGTCGAAGCAGAGCAGCCGTGTCTCGGCGGCGATCTGCTTGGCGATCGGCACGATCGTGTCGGCTTCCGGGGAAGCGCCCTTCGCCGCCAGCTCCTCGCGACGGCTGTGCAGGCGCGCCTGCACTTCGAGCATGAATTCGTGGAAGTGGACGCGGCGCTTCTTCGCCACGGGCGCGTCGGCGAAGAACAGGTCCATCAGCATGGACTTGCCGCGCCCGACCGAGCCCCAGATGTAGAGGCCGTGCGGCCCTTCCGGCGGCTTCGGCGCATGGCCGAGGCCCAGCCGGGCGAGCAGGCCCTTCTTCGCGGGCTGCGCGGCGGCCATCGCGCCGAGCTGGTCGTGAATCGCCTGCAATCGCAGGACGATCTTCTCCTGCACGGGATCGGCATGAATTTCGCCGGCGGCGCGGCGCGCGGCGAGATTGGCCTTCGGGCCCTTGCCGGTCGAGGGGGTACTGGACTCCATTGCGGCGGCATACCTAGCTCACCGCCGCCCGGCTGCCTATAAGGTGCGGCGATGAAGATTGCGTTCCTCGGCACCTCCGCCTTCGCCGTGCCGGCCCTTCGAGCCCTGGTCGAAGCCGGCCACGACGTCGCCTGCGTCTACACGCGAGCCCCGAAGCCCGCCGGCCGCGGCCAGCAGGAGCGCAAGACTCCCGTCCACGAACTTGCCGACCAGCTTGGCCTTCCCGTGCGCACGCCACGCACCCTGAAGACCGACGAGGAGGCGCAGGCCTTCAAGGCGCTCGATCTCGATGCCGCCGTGGTCGTCTCCTACGGGCACATCCTGCCGAAGAGCTTCCTCGATGCGCCGGTCATGGGCTGCCTCAACATCCATGGTTCGCTGCTGCCGCGCTGGCGCGGCGCGGCGCCGATCCATCGCGCGATCCTCGCGGGCGACGCCGAAACCGGCGTTACGACGATGCGCATGGACGAAGGCCTCGATACCGGCCCCATGCTGCTTGCCGAAAGCACGCCGATCTCCGCCGCCGACACCGCCCAGACGGTACACGACCGGCTGGCCGATCTCGGCGCGCAGCTCATCGTCTCGACCCTCGACGGGCTGCTGCGCCGGAGCATCGAAGCCGTCGACCAGCCCGCAGAGGGCGTCACCTACGCCCACAAGCTCGGCAAGGAAGAAGGCGTGCTCGACTGGCGCCGGCCGGCCGCCGAGCTGGAGCGCAAGGTGCGCGGCTTCAATCCCTGGCCCGGCACGGCGTTCGACGCTCCGAAAGAGGGTGGCGTCGAGCGCATCAAGGTTCTCGGGGCCGCACTGACTTTGGCCGGCGGTCCGCCGGGTAGCGTGACGATCGCGCGCGATGGCTTCCCCGTCGTGACCTGCGGCGTCGGCGGCCTGAAGCTCCTGAAGCTGCAACGGCCGGGCAAGTCGGCACAGTCGGCCGATGCGTTCCTGCGCGGCTTCGCACTGGGCGACGGAACGGTGCTGCCCTCACCCGCCGTCCTGTCGCTGCCGACCTGACGCCGTGCCGCGGTACAAGCTCACGATCGAATATGACGGCGAACCCTTCGTGGGATGGCAGCGCCAGCCCAACGGCCCCTCCGTGCAGGCCGCACTCGAAGAAGCCGTGTTTGCCTTCACCGGCGAACGCCCACCGGTGCAGGCCGCCGGCCGCACCGACACCGGCGTTCATGCGCGCGGCCAGATCGTCCATCTCGACCTGTCGAGCGAGCGGCCGGTCGAAACCATCCGTTCCGCCATCAATTTCCACCTGAAGCCGCAGCCGGTTTCCGTGCTGGTCGCGGAGCTGGCGCCACCGGGATTCCATGCGCGTTTCTCGGCAACGTGGCGGCGCTACCGCTACCGCATCATCAACCGCCGTGCCCCGCCCGCCCTCGACCGCGGCCAGCTCTGGCACGTGCCGGGATCGCTCGACGTCGAGCTGATGGCGGACGCGGCGAGCGTGCTGGTGGGACGCCACGACTTCAACAGCTTCCGCTCGACATCGTGTCAGTCGCCGTCGGCGCTGAAGACGCTCGACCTGCTGGAAGTGACCCGCCACGGGGAGGAGATCCACGTGGACGTCGGCTCGCGCTCCTTCCTGCACAACCAGGTGCGCATCATGGTGGGAACGCTGCATCTCGTCGGGCGCGAGCAGTGGACCCGCAGCGACGTCGAGGCGGCGCTCGCCGCACGCGACCGCGCGCGCGCCGGACCGACGGCGCCGCCGCACGGACTGTGCCTGATGGAAGTGCGCTACGAGCTAGGCGCCGACAGCAAGAGTGACGCCGAGGAAGCGATCGACGATCAGTGACAGGAAGAGCGACGGCACCCAGTTGACGATCAACAGGAGAAACGCGATCGGCCAGGTCGCGCCCACCATCGTCCGCGTTGTCACCAGAAACCAGTAGAAGAAAAGCCCCTGCAGCCCGAAGCGGATGAGCTCTGCCAGCATCGCGGGCAGCAGCGTCGCAAGGACGATGCCGAACACGGCCACGATCATCGCCGGCAGGTTGACCCAGTTGAGCGCCGAGACGTAGCGCGGGAAGACGCCGAGCCAGTTGCGCCGCCGCGCGATCTCGTAGAACAGGACGGGGAACAGCAGCCAGTCGACGACGTAGCGCAGCGCCTCGACCAGCACGATCTCGAACTCGTCGGCGGTCGACGAGACGCTGGTGTAGCGGATCAGCATCAGGGTGACGTGCAGTGGCGCGACCAGGATCATCACCTGGAACGAGCGCACGCAGGCTTCGAGCGTATTGTCGAAGTAACCGGGCGCTGCGGGATCGCGCTTCAGGAGCCCGATCGCACCCTGCATGCCCCGGGCGATTTCAACGGCGTTGAGCACGGCCGGCCTCAGGCCGCGAAATAACGGTCGAGCACCGTTTCGTAGACGCGGGCGAGCGTCTTGAGGTCCTCGACGGCGCTCTTCTCGTCGACCTTGTGCATGCTCTCGCCGACCAGGCCGAATTCGAGTACCGGGCAGTAGCTGCGGATGAACCGCGCGTCCGAAGTGCCGCCGGTCGTCGACAACTCGGCCTCGACGCCCGCCACGTCGCGGACCGCGCCAGCGACGAGGTCGCTGAGCGGCCCCGGCGGCGTGTAGAACGACTCACCCGAGACCTGGACACTGTATTCGACGGTGCCGTTGCCGCCGAGCGCTTCGTTGACCCGCTCGATGCGCTCCTGCAGGTGCGCGAGCAGGGTCTTCGATGTCCAGAGGTCGTTGAAGCGGGTGTTGAAGCGCGCCCTGGCGACGCCGGGTGCGATGTTGGTCGCGGGGTTGCCGACATCGACCGTCGTGAACTGCAGCGAGGTCGGCTGGAAGTGCGTGCTGCCCTTGTCGATCGGCTCGCGCACCAGCGCCTCGATCATCGCCGCCAGGCGATGGACGGCATTGTCGAGCCGCTCGGGGTAGGCCACGTGCCCCTGCACGCCGCGCACGATCATGTCGACGGTCATGCTGCCGCGCCGACCGATCTTCATCATGTCGCCGAAACGCTTCGAACTGGTCGGCTCGCCGACGACGCAGGCGTCGATGGTCTCGCCGCGTTCGGCCAGCCGCTGCAGCATCTTCACGGTACCGTTGATCGCGGGACCTTCCTCGTCACCGGTGATCAGCAGGCTAATCGAACCGCCGAAGTTGCGGCCACGCCTTGCGAGGAAACGCGCGGCTGCATCGGTGAAGGCCGCGATCGCGCCCTTCATGTCGGCGGCGCCACGACCGAACAGATAACCGCCCGACAGTTCGGCGGCGAACGGGCCGATCGTCCACGAAGAAAGGTCGCCCACCGGCACGACGTCGGAATGACCGGCAAAGCAGAAGTGCTTCCCGCCGGTGCCGATGCGGGCATAGAGGTTGGCCACGTCGTCGGTGCCGGACTCGGTGAAATCCATGCGCTCGCAGGTGAAGCCGAGCGGTTCCAGGACGCCCTGGAGCAACTGCAGGGCACCGGCTTCGCGCGGCGTCACGCTCTCGCAGCGGACGAGCGTGCGCGTCAGTTCGATGACATCGGTGACGTTGGAGCTGAGCGTATCGGGCATGGGCCGGACACTACAGCCCCGCCCCTGCCCTGAGAAGGCAAAGAAAAGGGCGCCGGCTCAGGCCCGCCGACGCCCAGTCTTTTGAGAGAGAGGAAGATAGTCTTGCTTGTTTTAGGCTGAACTCTTTCGGGTGGCCCTCAGGCCACCATCCGGTCGGCCTCCTGCAGGTTGACCGAGACGAGCTGGGACACGCCCCGCTCGGCCATGGTCACGCCGTAGAGGCGGTCCATGCGCGCCATCGTGACGCGATGGTGGGTGATGATCAGGAAGCGCGTATCGGTGCGGCCGGCGATGTCCTTCACCAGGCCGCAGAAACGTTCGACGTTCAGGTCGTCCAGCGGCGCGTCGACTTCGTCCAGCACGCAGATCGGCGCCGGGTTGGTCATGAACACCGCGAACAGCAGCGAGAGCGCGGTCAGGGCCTGCTCGCCGCCCGACAGCAGCGACATGACCTGCAGCTTCTTGCCCGGCGGGCTGGCGTGGATTTCGAGGCCGGCCTCCAGCGGATCCTCCGACTCGGTGAGCCGCAGTTCCGCCTTGCCGCCGCCGAACAGCTTGGTGAAGAGCTGCTGGAAGTGGCCGCTCACCTGCTCGAAGGCGGCCAGGAAACGCTCGCGGCCCTCGCGGTTGAGGCTCTGGATGCCCTGGCGCAGGCGGCCGATGGCGGCGACCAGATCGTCGCGCTCGGTCGTCATGCCGGTGATCTGCTGCTCGAGCTCGTTGGCCTCTTCTTCGGCCCGCAGGTTCACGGCGCCCATCGTCTCGCGCTCGTGCACCAGACGCTCGAGCTTGTGCTCGGCCTTGTCGAGTTCCGGCAGCTCATCGAGCGACTGGACCTCGGCCAGCGCCATGACGCCGTCGGGCTCGCACCGCAGGCGCTCGGCGATGCGCTCGACCACGGCCTCGCGATCCTTGGTCGCCTGCTCGACCTGGCCCTCGCGGCGGACACGGCTCTCGCGGGCGTTGCCCATCTCTGTCTCGGCCTGACGCAGCGCCCGGTCGGCTTCGCCCAGGCGGGTCTCGCCGATCGCCAGGCGGTCGGCGGCTTCCTGGCGGTTGTTCTCGGCCTTGTCGATCTCCTCGCCGAGCACGAAGCGCTTCTCCTCGATCTCGGCCGGCTTGGCTTCGAGTTCGGCGATGACCTCGGCGGTCTGCTCGCGGCGCGCGTCGAGTTCGACGATCTGGCCGTCGGCCTCGGCCAGGCGCTTGCTCCAGCCTTCGTGGTCCTGCGCGATCTGCGCCAGACGCTCGACACGCATCTTCGACTCGCGGGCGAGGCGGTCGCACTGGCTCTCGGCCTCGACGAGCGCAGCCCGCAGTTCGGCGATGCGCACGCGCAGCGCGCCGGCGGCGGCGCGGTCGGCCTGGGTGTCGGAGATCGACGACAGGCGCGCCTCGCGGAAGGTGCGGCGCATCTCGACCTCGGCGATGTCGCCCATCACCTCGGTCACCACCGTCTCGATGCCGTTGAGGCGCGTGCGGAGCTGGTCGGTGCGACGGGCGATCTCGACGTGACGGTCGCGCGCCTGCGTGGCCAGGCGCTCGGCGGCGCCGATGGCCGCCTGGGCGGCGCGCTCGGCCGCGCGGGTTGCCTCGCCGGCATCCTGCGCCTTGCGGCGCGCGGCATCCGCCACGCTGCGCTCGTAGGCGCGGGCCTGATCGACGCAGGTCTTCTCGGCATCGCGAGCGGCGGCGAGCCAGGTCTTCTCGGCATCGACGCGGGCCTGCTCGATCGCCTGCTCGGCGACGACGCCGTCGATCTGGTAGCGGATCTCGGCCAGGCGGTTGCGCTGGCTCAGGCGTACGGCGGCCGTGGACGGCGCGCCGGCGCGCATCGTGTAGCCGTCCCAGCGCCAGACGGCGCCCTCGCGGCTGACGAGCTGCTGGCCGGGCTTGAGCGCCGGCTGCAGCGCCGCGCCGGTCTCGTCGTTGGCGACGATGCCGATGAAGGCCAGGCGGCGGGCCAGTTCCGGAAGTGCGCCGACATGGGCGCCGAGCGGCGTCGCCCCTTCCGGCAGCGCCGGCGTATCGGTCAGTTCATCGAGCGGCAGCCAGTGAACCGGCGCGCCGCGATCCGACGAGGCTTCGAGTTCGTCACCGAATGCAGCGCCCAGAGCCTTCTCGTAACCCGGCTCGACGGTGAGCGCGTCGAGCAGCGGCGGCCACAGCGAGTCGGCCGCCGACTTCAGCGCAGCGGCGACACCCGATTCCTCGGCGCGCAGCTTGGTCAGGCGCGCATTGGTCTTCTGCAGCGTCTCGACGGCGGCGGCGTGACTGGCTTCAGCGGCCTCGCGCTCGGCGGCGCGAGCGCGCTCCGTGTCGAGGCGCTCGGCTTCGGCCCTGGCGACGGCCAGCCGGGCGGCGTCCGATTCGTAGCGCTCGGCCTCGCGAGCGGCTTCGATGGCTTCCTGGCTGGTGAACCGCGTCTCTTCCAGCGCGGCGCGGGCGGCTTCGAGTTCGGCCTCGACTTCCGGCAGCGCCGGCAGGTTCGACAGTTCCGTCTCGAGTTGCTGCTGCTGCGCGATGACTTCATCGCGGCGCGACGACAGGCGGCGCAGGCGGTCCTGCAGTTCGGCGATTTCGCGCGACACGCTCTGGCGCAGCGCCTCGTCGTCGGCGATCTGGCGGGTCAGCCGGTCGTGCTCGGACTCGGCGGCGTTCGTCTCGGTGCGCGCCTCGTCGCGCGCCTGCTCGGCGGCCTCGGCCCGCTCGTCTTCGCCCACGCGCTCCTCTTCGAGGCGGCCGCGCTGGGTTTCGAGATCGGCAATGGCGGCTTCGGCGTCGTTCTTGCGGCCCTGCTCGCGCGTGAGATCCTGCACGGTCTGCTGCAGGCGGGTTTCCGCCTGGAGCTGGGCCGCGGCGACGCGCTCGGCCTCGGCGGTCAGCGCATCGTGCGCCACGCGCAGGCGCTGCAGCGCGGCGGCAGCGGCCGCCTCGTCGTTGCGCAACGGCGGCAGCGCGGTCGCGGCTTCGGCCTGCGCGGTGGTGGCGAGACCGACCAGACGCGTGAGGTCGGCGACCTGGGCCTCGGCTTCCTTCAGCCGCTCGGCCGAATCGGCCAGATCGCGCTCGGCATTGGCGAGCTTGAGCGCCAGAACGGCGGCCTCGGCACGGCGGATATGGTCGGAAAGATTGCGGTAGCGGCTGGCCTGGCGGGCCTGGCGCTTCAGCCCCTTGTGCTGCTCTTCGAGCGCGACCAGCACGTCCTGCACGCGGGCGAGGTTCTGCTCGGCCGCACGCAGGCGCAGCTCGGCCTCGTGACGGCGTGCATAGAGACCCGTGATGCCGGCCGCCTCGTCGATCACCGAGCGGCGATCGGCCGGCTTGGCGTTGATGAGCGTGCCGATGCGGCCCTGGCTGACCAGCGCCGTGGAGCGTGAGCCGGTCGCGGCGTCGGCGAACAACGTCTGCACGTCGCGGGCGCGGATCTCGCGGCCGTTCACAGAATAGGCCGAGCCGTGTCCGCGCTCGATGCGGCGCACGACGTCGAGCTGGTCGGTATCGTTCACCATAGCCGGCGCGGTGCGCGTCTTGTTGTCCAGCGACAGCATCACCTCGGCGATGTTGCGCGCCGGCCGCTGGCCGGAGCCGGCGAAGATGACGTCCTCCATTTCGCTGCCGCGCATCTGCTTGGCGGAGGTCTCGCCCATGACCCATTTCAGCGCTTCGACCAGGTTCGACTTGCCGCAGCCGTTCGGCCCCACGATTCCGGTCATGCCGGGCTCGATGGAAAGCTCCGTCGGATCGACGAAGGACTTGAAGCCGGAGAGCCGGAGCTTGTCGAACTGGACCATTACATCACGCCTGTCTGGTTACGTGCCTTGACTGCCTACTTGGCGAGCTTGGCGAACACGCCGTCGAGTTCGTCCACCGAGCGCGCGCCGCGATAGAGCTGGCCGTTGATGAACAAGGTCGGCGTCGAGTTGACGCCCATCGCCTCGCCGCCCTTGTAGTCGTTGATGACCGCGTTGCTCATCGCCTCGTTGGCGAGGCAGGCCTTGATCTCGTTCTCGCCGAGGCCGGCGATGCGCAGCGGCTTGGCCAGTTCGGCCAGCGGATCGGCAGAGGCGGCCCACTGCGGCTGGCTGCGGAAGACCAGGTCGAGCACGCCGAAATAGCGATCGTTGCCGGCGCATTCCGCGATCTGGGCAGCCTTGGCCGCCACCTGGTCCAGCGGGAAGTCGCGATAGACCAGCTTCACCTTGCCGGTATCGATCCACTTCTTCTTGATTTCGGGCAGGACCTGCGTGTGGAAATGCGCACAGTGCGAGCAGGTCAGCGACGCGTACTCGATGACCGTGATCGGCGCCTTGGGGTCGCCCAGCACATGATCACCCGGCTGCACGCTTTCGAGCGCGGCCTTGTTGGGGGTCGAGGCAGCCGCCACCGGCGCCGGGCCGGCCGCAGGCGGACGGGTGCCGAAATAGACGCCAGCCGCAATCGCAGCCACCGCCACGACTCCGACGGAGACGATCAAGATATTCCGCATTTGCCCCTACCCTCTCCACTACATCTTGGGAATTACGCCTGTGGGGAGTCAAACGTTTACCGCCCCACCTGGCGTAAAATCGCTACGATCGCATCGAAGCCGCCCGGATTGCCGTACGGCTGCTCGTTGATGAACAGGGTCGGGGTCGAATTGACCCCCAGCGCCTGCCCGGACTGCACGTCGGCGATGACTTTGTCCAAAAGCCGGTCATTGGCGAGACAGGCCTGGGCCTCGGCCTCGCCGACCCCCAGCCCGGCCAGCACCGTCATCAGTTCCGCCCCTGGGTCCGGCGCGGTCATCCACTGGACCTGCGTCCGGAAGATCGTGTCGACGGCGGCGAAGAACCTGTCCGGACCGGCGCATTCGGCCAGCAGGCTCGCGCGCGTGGCGATCGCATCCGACGGAAAGTGGCGATGGACCAGCTTCAGCTTGCCGGTGTCGATCCAGTCGCGCTTCAACGCCGGCATCACCGCCGCGTTGAAGGTCGCGCAGTGCGGGCAGGTGAACGACGCATAGTCGATCAGCACGTTCGGCGCGTCGGGCTTGCCCAGCACGTGATCGCCGGGAAGCGGATCGAGGAACTGCCGCTGCGCCTCGGCCCGATCGCCGAGGCCGAGCGTGGCGAGCGCCCCCAGGCTGCCCAGCAGAAAGCCACGCCGGTCCGTCGCGATCCGCGCGCCCAGCCGCGCCAGCGCCGCGCGCAGGTCGGGATCCTTCACGTCGGCGGTGCGGCGCGCCATGTCCTGCTCCACGGCGGGATCGGGCCGCGCAACCCGCGGCGCCGGGCGCGGCGCGGC